>Ga0310694_10002653_pt1 | contig 18087 bp, 8 predicted proteins | sample 174DNAGHGhighgp2_FD_203884 | JGI IMG/M metagenome (GOLD analysis project Ga0310694, IMG submission 203884) | Sheep rumen microbial communities from Palmerston North, Manawatu-Wanganui, New Zealand - 1742 DNA GHGhigh gp2 (v2) (version 2) | ecosystem: Host-associated > Mammals > Digestive system >... | reverse complement strand
GTCGTAGTAGTTGCTGCTAATGTAGTAGTAACCGGAGGAAATGTTCGCAAAGGCCGTTCCGCTGGCCGCGAGGAACGCCAATGCCAGTAAGTGAGAAAGGTATCTCATAGACAGTTAGTTTTAATTGCGGCTGCAAAGGTACGACAAAAAAACGAAAAATGTAAAGAAGCAAAATAAAAATGACGTTTTCCGCTTCGTATCTTCATAAAACACCCTTCTGTTTCTGTCTGAATGTAATTCTTTATGACCATCCGCAATCGTACCACCGCGAGATGCGCCTAACCCCTCCTCCGCCAGAGGTAGCTTCCGACGGCCAGGAGGACGATGAGGAGCGTCAGGATGTATGCCCAGGTGTGGGTGACGCGCGAAGTGTCGGTGTTCTCGGATGCTTTAGCACCAAGGCGCGATTATAGTCGCGGTTCTTGGATGCTTTAGCACCAAGGCGCGATTATAGTCGCGGAGCAGGCGGCAAAGCGTCGAGGCAACGACTCGTCCTCGGGCAGCGGCAGGACCCCTCTTCATGCCAAACGGGAGAAGAAGATCCATTATTTGTCGCCTTTTGTTTCGTCCCCGCCCTAATTCAGGCAAAAAACATGTATAAAGTCAACATTTAGGAGCTGATTATATGGCAGGACGATAAATTTATGTAACTTTGCCTTGACAAATGTCCAATTATTATCCCTTTTATGAATATGCTAACCCAAAACACCCGCGTAAGACTGTCTTCTATAAAGGCAGAAGGAATCCTCAGGGGGCTGTTTGCCGTGTTATTGGTTGTGTGGACAAGCCTGACGTCGTGCGAGAAGCGCTCCGACCGATATGAGCAAGGCTTCCAGGAACTCTCCCTCGAAACGGAACTGGCCAGCATTACGGTCAACGGCAACCTGTGCCTCGTAGGAGGGGAAAACGGAGACCTGTATGTGCTGAAAGACGGGAAAGTCTGCCAGCACCTGCAAAGCGACGAGCCAAGAATCTATCGAGTGCTCTATGGGGATGCCGACACATGCTTCCTGGGCATCAGGAATAAGGGCGTAGCAAGATGCCTGAAGCCGAGGCTGGATTCCATCGAGGGGCAGCTGGAGTACGTCGATTCGGCATATAAGCAGATACCCCGCATGGACGGGAACGACAAAGGAAACAAATACAGCCCCTACAGCTTCATCAGATACAATGATTCCATTGTCCTGACCACAACCAGCAACGGACTGTTCTTCTTCAACCCCGACAGGCGCCAGGACACCCTCGATGTCGTCGGAAGCCCCAGCAGGGCAGGAGACCCATATATGTACTCCAGCCCCGTCTGCGCCGGCAGGAAAATCTTCATCGCAACAAAAGAAGGTGTGCTCTGTATTGACAAGAACGAGGGGAGGCCAAGCATATCGTCCACTCTGCTGAAAGGCAAGCAAGTCATAAAGCTCGACGTGAAGGGAGACACCCTGTATGCCCTTGTCAAGTACGGCGAGCGCAACAGCCTCTATGTCTGGGATATACACAATAACATGATGGCCGACAGCTGCAGGCTGGACTTCACGGCCTTCGACATGGTCTGGGCCAAGGGCAAGCTGTACTTCACTGGCGCCTCCTCGCTCTTCGTTGCCACGGAAGAGAGGGAGAACGGGCTACAAGTCGTCAAGGAAATTCCTCTGCCCCACAGGCTTCTCTTCGACACGAGAAACACCATGGCCTACGACACGGCGTTCCAAAAGATAAGGATCGTCACGAACCGCTCCGTGCTGAGCTTCCCCGCCGTGAACTTCATCGGGGAAAGCGACGTCATCATACAGTCGTGCATCGACGGAAAGACGGGCAAACTCTATCTGCTCAACGCGAAGAACGAGCTCTTCCGCTACAGAGGCAGCATGGAAGCGGAGAAGATAACCCAGCTCTCCGAGGGAGAAGAGATAACAGGACTGTCCGCGCACGATGGCGTGTTCTACTACATCGTCGACCACTGTACCTTGAAGAGAGTCCGCAGCAAATGGCCCTACCTCCTCATAGACAAGTTGCCCGGCAGACCTCGCGTTTCCCTTCAGAACGAATCCACGGCAATGCTTGCCGGCGGTGACACGGCATATGTGGGTGTGCGCGACCTGCTTCAAAGGATAGACCTCAAAACCTTTACGGCAGAAAACGTGGAGGGAAGCGTCAAGCCATACATCACAAGGTTTAGGGAGGAGAGGGGCGACATCTATGCCATTACGCTCAACGACGGCCTGATCAACATCACGAAGCGCGACACCACCTTCAGGGAGAAAAGGTTTCTGAATGACTTCCTTCTGACAAAGAGCGGCGACACACTCCTGCTGGACAACCACCATGTCTATTTGCAGACACGCGGCCACCGGAAGTCCACGATGCGGGCAGACGGCTTCAACCGCCTGTTCCTTGACAAAAGCAGCAACAACGGCGTCGCCATATCCAAGAGGAAGATACAGTTCTTCAACGTGAGGAACGACAGCCTGGTCAAAGGCCCCGCATACGACTATTATGTCAACCCCGAAGCATGCAACATCACAGGCGACACTCTCTTCCTGGCCACGGACTGGGGAATGATGAAGATGAACGTCAACAATCCCAGCCTGGAAGAGGCAAAAGGAGTCGCCATCCCGAAAACCGTCATAGACTTGCTGATGACATCCATTATTGGCATCGCGGCAACTTTATCCATTATCCTCATCGTTTATGTTCTGGGATGGATAAAAGCCCTCTTCCTGAAGAAAAGAGTCTCTGAACTTGAGGATGACAAGATAAAGAATTTCAAGGAAAGAATCGGCCGCCTGCACAAGGCTCTGCCCTACATCACGGACGAGAACCTGAAGGAAGAAATCTGCACGCTGAAAGAAAGAATAGATGCCGAGACAATAGATGATGACGTGAACAGCCGCCTTCAGGCTGCGACAGAAAGAGTAGCTGTACGCCTGGTAAAGCGAATAGAAGAACAAATAGGCAAACTGGTAAAGATAAAAGGTGTTTGCTGCCAGAGACATATCGAGGCCAGCAAGGATGCAATAGACGAAAAGAAGGACACGAAGGATACAGAACATCTGCTGAAAATCGTTGTGGAAAACGAGAAGTTCCTCGAATGGGTTAAAGATGTAATGGACACGCTCGACACCTACGAAGCCTTTGCCAGCGAGACAATCGTCATAGAAGGCGTTACAGACACGCTTTCCGAGGAAATCAAAGATGTCAGGACGGCACTTCTCCAGGGAAAAGGACAAAAGCCGTTCAACACCCTGAAAAGGCGAATGAGCCGTCTCAACACCGCCGACAACATAAAGACCGTCAGAGAGTACACCCGGCAGTCTATGGCATTCAAGGACAAGTCGGAGAACAAGATGTCCGCCGCGTACCTCAACAGCCAGCTGGCAGAGCTAAGCGCCTTGCTGGGGAAAAGAGGCATATCGAATGATGAGGTGCGCAGCTTGCTTGTTCGCATGAAGAAACTCCAGCGATATGTGGATTTGATGAGGGCGCTGGAAAAGATAAGGACTGCAGATGATGGCCTGGACAACGCGAGGGAACACATAGATGCCTTCTTTGATATTCTTGCAAAAGATGGCAAAGACGCGGAACTCGTGGAAAAAGTCACATCGATAGAAGTGAAACCCAAGAGTGTATCTAAATCTTGTGACCTGTTCGCCGCCATCATGGCACATCCGAGAGAGAACAGAAAGTACCAGAATTACACAGGACACATTTACGGTAAAATTAGCGATAAAGACAAAGTGAATACGGATTCTGATAACTATCGTTCCCCCATGAGCCGCTTGCGAAAATGCAAGGACTTCGACGCCAAGTCCGCAGCAGCACAAGACCAACAAGAGCCTGACGAGTTCCTTCTCCTTCTCCTGCAAGACTTTCAGAAGAAGCTAAGGAACTGACCCTTAAGCGAAAAGCCGCCCTTTGCAACAAAATGTTGCATGGCAAGGATTAACGAAAACACCTTGCCGTGCAACATTTTTTTGTATGTTGCAAACCGTTGCATGGCCTATGTGAATAGAAAAAACCTCTGGGTACAGGTCAGTTCAAAAAGATGTCTTACCTTTGCCAGCGAAAAGTTCTTTGAATGCTGCTGTGACACCTATTGCACACGCGATGGCCTCCGAGCAGAAATGCCATGACAGAGGCGGGGGCGCCCTGCAAAGGCGGGCTGGACACCCCGGCCTGTGATACCTCATGGAGAACGAGAGAAAGGGATGCCGAAGAGGCAAAGTAGTTAAGACAGCTTGTCCGCCATGAACCACGCCCGCCATACAACATCGGTTTGTAAAAAAACGATACAGGCAATTTTCCTTATTCATTAATCATTTTGCTCAAGTTCCGCAAGTGATGAAAACCCTGCGTGGAAACGGCCTGAAAGGCCAGAAAGCTCATAGCCCAGGGCATCGCCCTGGGTCAGACGAAGGAGGTAAAAACGCCCTGAAAGGGCAAAAGCCTTTTCTTTGCTATAGTGCTTTTACCCTTTCAGGGTGCAATCTTCGCTCATACACAAACACCCAGGGCGATGCCCTGGGCTATGTGCTTGTTGGCCTTTCAGGCCGTGTTTACTGTACCTGCGAAACTTGAATACATTATTAACCATTTAATTCTTTTCAACTATGAAGAAGCTGATTTTTGCAGCCTTACTCGCAAGTGGCGTGATGGCTGCGGCTGCCAGCCCAAGCTGGCCGACATCGGGTACACATCACCCCGGTTCTGTGGTCACTGTTCAAAGTTGGCCGTTCCCGGCGTCATAGCCGTACAATCCCTCTCTCTCTCTCGCGTCACAGCATGGCGCGAGAGGGTATCAAACACAACAAACAATTGATTAGAACATGAAGACGACAGACCTCAATGCCAGAGAGTGGCAAGCATATCGGACCGGCTTCAAAGAGGGCTGCTTGATTTCCTTCTTTCTGGCCTGCTTGCTAATGATTCTTTCTTTTTCTCTCTTATACCTTCTGTATTAAAACAAGGATACTTCAAAACAGGACACACATATTATAAAAGATTACGACTATGACAAACGCTGAATTATTCGAGAGAGCCATCGGCTCTGACTTCCAGGCCATCGAGACGCTGAAGGAACACGCTGCGGCGGGTAACGCCGAGGCACAATACTTCCTGTTCTGTCTCTTCGACGACCCGACAAGCCCTGTACACAACACCGAGGCGGGGATGACTTGGCTCCAGAGGAGTGCGGACAGCGGCTTCGAGGAGGCACAGAGGGCCTACAACGACTTGTCCCCGCAGGAGCGGGTCAGGTATCACATCGAAAAGGAAGGCGACATCAACGAGGTGTATGGCTCCGTAAAGCCAGGCGGAATGTTCTCCTTCAGGGGCAGAGTGGGCAGGCAGACCTTCCTGGTTTACTACGCCATATATCTTGCCCTCGCTCTCTGCCTTGATTACTATGTCATGCGGACACCCATCGGAGAGCTGACCTATAACGGGCCTGCGCTCCCGGAGTCTGCCGTATGGGTTGGCTTGGCGGCTCGTCTGCTGGTCGCCTACCTGGCTCTTGCCGTGTCTGTCAAACGGGTCCACGACTGCGGACATTCGGGAATACGCGCGTTGATCCCGTTATATAATCCCTTTGTCTTACTCGTCGAGGAGGGTCAGAAAGGGGTCAACCAATATGGTGCCGAACCTCAATGAAAAACGCGGCACGCCGCGTTGGTCATCGCGGCACGGTGCGATGGGTCTCGCGGCACGCTGCATTGACAATCGCGGCACGCTGCGTTTCCCAGACACCTGTTCAAGGTCATTCCTGTGAGTGTATTTTCAAATAACCAATTAAAAACAAACTATTATGAGACACATGTTTTTCTTCTTGTTGCTCATTGGAGCAATGCCAGTGCATGCCTTCACGGCCGATTCCGAAAAGCGGGAAGCTATGCTTCAGCGCTTCCTCTCCTACGTTCAGATTGAGAGCCAGTCTGTCGAAGCCCCAGACCCTTTTCCCATGACCGACGGCCAGCGGGAAATAGCCAGGTACATCTATGATGAGGTGAAGTCCTTTGGCGGGGATGTAAAGGTCACGCTCTCCGACAAGTTCTACCTCTATATCGACATCCCTTCGAACATCAAAAAGGACGTTCCCACCGTACTGTTCATGGCTCATTTAGACTATACGCCCGAGGCTCCAGGCAAGGGGATTAAGCCAATGGTTCACCGCAACTACGATGGCGGCGACATTGTTCTGCCCGGAGGCATCACGCTTGGCCCGGACATCCCGGAGGGGAGGCACCTGAAAGACCTGAAAGGCAAGACGATAGTCACATCCGGTGGCACGACCTTGCTCAGTGCCGACGACAAGTCCGGTGTCGCCGTGCTCATTACGCTGGTGGAGGAGCTCATCAAGAACCCGAAGCTCAAGCATGGACGGGTGATGGTCGAGCTCAGCCAGAACGAAGATATAGGTCTTGCGGCCGAAGGCCACAACGCTTCTGTCTTCGGCACCAGGCCCGACATCGTGATTGACGTCGATGGCGACACGCCGGGCAAGTTCTCCGTCGCCAACTTCTCGGCACGCGAGATGGACTTCTATTTCAAGGGCAACAAGGTACACCCCGGCAGCGCCAAGGAGGGGCGCTTCGCAGACGCCCTGACGGCGGCGGCATTCTTCGTCGGGAACATTCCGCCAAGCGTACACCCTTCCCAGCGCGAGGGAGAAGAAGGGTATGTCCACTGCTATAGCCTCTCCCGGCCCACAGGACAGGACGGGAAAGAGATAGAAAGTGACTATGTCGCCAAGCTCCGCCTGCGGTATTTCGACAAGAAGGAGGGCGAATACCAACGGCAACTGGTCTCTGACATCCTTCGGAAGACACGGGAGGCATTTCCCTTTGTCGAAATAGAGAACACTGTCGATGTCCAGCAATACGAGAATGTCGCGTACTCCCTTCCCGAGTGTGTCCCCGACCTGGTCAGGACTGCAGCACTTGAAGCCGGCATGGAAATGACGCCGAAAAGCGAACGCGGGGGAACGACGTCTGCCATGATGGTGGCCCGCTTCCCCGATGCCATGCCTGGAGGCTCAAGCCTCTATTCCGGCCAGCAGGCAGAGCATTCGGTGTACGAGTGGTGCTGCATCGAGGAACTCGTCCAACTCGTCGAGGTGACGAAGAACATCGTTAAGAAGGTGGCCGTCATGCCCAAGCCGCAGGGGCAAGAGGAATGGAAGGCGGGTGAAGCGGTTTCAAGGAAGGAGGCAAGCCGGCTGGGCAGCTCTGCCTTCTGCGAGGAGCACATCAGCCCGGCTCTCTTCAACAGGATTTATGGAAAGTCCCTCAAGGAGGGGGCGCGGATTGACACGGCGGACCTTCGCTACCTCCGCCTGCTGCACTACACCCTGGGCGGAGAAATCCGCAAGGGCGAGCTGATATGCAACAAGGGCATCAGCAAGGACTTGACAGAAATCTTCAAGGCGCTGTATGATGCCAGATACCCAATAGAGAGCCTTGTTCTGATAGACGAGTTCGATGCCGACGACGAGCGGAGCATGTCCGCGAACAACAGCTCGTGCTTCTGCTACCGGGCCGTCAACAATGGCTCCGGCAAGCTCTCCGCCCACAGCCGGGGGTTGGCGGTCGATATCAACCCGAGGTACAACCCTTGCGTCAGGATGCGCGACGGGAAGCAGCAGGTCGAACCGGCCAACGGCTCCGGCTTCGTGGATCGGTCAAAGGCTTTCCCCCACAAGATTGACGAGAAGGACTTGGCGTACAAGCTGTTCACCCGGCACGGTTTCACCTGGGGCGGCCACTGGTCTTCGCTCAAGGACTATCAGCACTTCGAGAAGCCCCTGCCGTAGCGTTCCAAGCCACAGGTCGAATGACTTTCTCTCCCTTCAGGGGGAGGGCGCGGGCGGCTCTCCTCCTCCACCAAAACAATCAAATACTAAACTATCGGGATATTCTATATGTTCTTTTTTCAAGAATTCGAGAATTGATATTTCCTTTCTGTTTGTATGAAACTCAGATGCTGGGATTGGCCTGTTTTATATTCTCTAATTCCTGACTTTAGAATAAATAGAACCCACCTAACAATGTTTACATTATGGAAAAGACTTCACATCCAAAGGGGCTCTTTATCTTGAGCCTATCTTCTGTCGCTGAGCGCTTTAGCTACTATGGCATGCGGGCCGTGCTCTGCCTATACATGGCATCGTGCCTGTTCAGCCAGCGGGCCACTGTTGAGCTGTATGGTTGCTTCACTGGTTTGGTGTATCTGACTCCCCTTCTCGGTGGCTATCTCGCCGGCCGCTATCTTGGCGAGCGGCGCTCCATCGTGCTCGGGGGCATCATCATGGCCATCGGTCACTTCCTGCTGTTTGCATCCGGTGCCACTGCCCAGCAGTCTATCTTTGCCCAGGACGGCGAAATCATGCACTCCGTAGATAATTTCCTGCCGAAGGTGCTACTCTTCGGCGGCCTGGCACTGCTTGTGGTGGGAACAGGCTTCTACAAGCCTACGAGCTCATCCCTCGTGGGTGCCTTATATGAGCCTTCGGACAAGCGTATCGACGATGCGTACACGATATTCTATATGGGTGTCAACGCAGGCGCGTTGGTCGCTCCGATAGTATGCGGCATCTTCGAAAGCGACTGGAGCAACCCGGGGCGGTTCAAGTGGGCGTTCCTGGTGGCGGCCTGCGTCATGGTGGCCTCCGTGATACAGTTTCTGCTAATGCAGCGCGGCGTGACCGGGCCGGACGGAGAGCTTGTTGGCGAGGCGCCCAAGCGTAACGCGGAGAAGCACGATGCGCGGGAGAGCGAGACTTTCGACATGCCCTTCATCTCGAAGGCCATCTGCGTCATTCTGGGGCTGCTGCTGATTGCTCTGTTCGGCATCGGAGCCAAGTCTGCAAGCGACTGGATTAGTGCTGTGATTTATTCGTTCTGCATAGTGGTGCCGCTGTCGATTATTCTGGACAGGAACCTTACAAGGGTGGAGCGCATGAGGATTCTGGTGATATACGTCATTGTGGCCTTTGGCGTGATTTTCTGGTCGTTCTACGAGCAGGCGGGCTGTGCCCTCACGTTGTTTGCGAAGGAGAACGTGGATTGCACCATTGGCGGCTGGGAGATGCCTTCGGTGTGGCTGCAGTCAGTCAATCCCGTGTGTGTCGTGGCCTTTGCCCCGGTGATGGTGATGCTCTGGAAATGGCTGTCGAGGCATGGCCTGGAGCCGTCGTCCATCGTAAAGCAGGCAATAGGCATCCTGCTGCTTGCCTTGGGCTATGCCGTGATGGTGTATGCCACAAGGGGCATGTCGCCGACGTCGAAGATAGCGATTCTCTGGATCATCATGCTCTACTGGCTGCACTCCATCGGAGAGTTGGCATTATCGCCGATAGGCATGTCGCTGGTGAACAAGCTAAGTCCTGCCCGTCTGGCCAGCCTGATGATGGGAGTGTGGTTCCTCAGTTCAGCCGCGGCAGGTGTCATTGCCGGCAAGCTCTCCACGCTGCTGCCCCATCCGGGCCAGCCAGCCAGCGTCATCATGGGCTACTCCATAGAGACTTTCTCTGACTTTTTCCTCGTGTTCGTGGTGCTTGGCGGCGTGGCAGGCATCGTTCTTGCCCTGTTGAATCCCATCCTGAAACGTATGTCGGGCGGAATCCTGTAGAGGAAGCCCACTCACTCTCCCTCCTGCACCTCGGGAGGTGCAGGAGGGCATTACTAACCCTTAAAAACACTCTAAAGCTATGGCAGTACAAGATATTTATTTGTCCCCCCGCAAGATTCTCAGCTACTTGCGCGACATTGAGAAGAAGGTCCCCCGAAAGTCCTTCAAGCTTTATCGTACATCAATCAGTCCGTCGGGTGTCGTTACCGACGAGCAGCTGCAGCAGGAGACGCTGCTCATGCTGGAGTTTGCCGGCCTCGAGGGCTACAAGGCGGACGTGAGATATGTGACACTGGAAAAAGGTGTAGGCGGGAACATCAGCCTCAACGACACGTCCGAGAGATGTGTCCACATCAACGTCTCGGATGAATACCGTTCAAACTGGAAGGCGACGGTGGCTGTCCTTGCGCACGAGATATGCCACAAGGTGCTGTTCGTTCACGGCCTCTACTATGCCCCTCCGTTCACGACGATGAACGAGGTGTTCGTTGACCTGGCAACCATCTATGTGGGGTTCGGTCAGCTCATCATGGACGGCTACATAACCAAGACGGCCAACACGACGCACTACCTCGGTTACCTCACCTTTGGCACATACGAAGTGACCCATCTCATCGTGTGCTCCGCGCTGGCCGGCATCGAGGGCAAGGCGACGGGTGTGCAGGATGCCGACCTCTTTGCCGACATCGCCATAGAGAGGTGGGAGGAGGACACCGACAAGTCAAAAGTCCTGAACACCTACTTTATGAAGCGCGAGCGGCAGCTGGCAGAACTGCACCGCAATATCATGGTCATGGAGCAGCTTCTTGAGCAGTGCAAGAAGGACATGGCCTATGACTATGACGTTCTGGATCAGGAGTACTTCAAGCAGCCCAAGCGGGAAAACGGGAAAATCGGCAGTCCGCTGGCAGCGTTTTCGGCCATCTACGAATATGAGTTCTATGAGGAAAAGCCTCATGTGGAGAAGCTGAACAATGCCATCAACCGCGCCATCTACGGTGTATTTGTGACGTATCAAGAACAGAAGAACATTGAGTTCCATTATGACTTCTCGTGTCCGTTCTGCGGCAAGACGAGCAAGAACACAACCGTTGAGAACAGGAGCGCCATCATCAAATGTCCCGGTTGCGGACGGCACTACACCTACAACGGAGAGCACTGGAACGTCACAAAACGCCAGCGCGAGTTGGATGAGGAGCGGCGGCAGAGGGTGAGGCGCTTCAACGATGAGGTCAACAAACGGGAATGGAAGATACGCGGCGAGGCAAACGCCAGCATCGAGGAGATCCGGCTGAACGAACAGCAACGTTGCAAAGAGGGGATACTAAAGAAGATTCCGGGATACTTGCGATGGATGGTTGCAAAGTACATGAAATAGGAAGTAACTGCACGAGGGCGGGCAGCACGACGTCCCCAAAGAACGGACGAAAAGGACGCCTTTCCTCCTAAACGGAAGCCGTCAAAACGACTGTTCCACCAGTTTGTTGTCCCTGTCGAAACAGCCGACGGCACGCAGTCGGGCGCCTTCGGAGAGGTGGATGGGCGTGTCGGCCTTGTAGCCTTGCATACGGCAGCCGCTGAGGAAGACGGTGGCTTCGCCTCGGACGGTGATGTAGTCCCACGAGGCATCAAGCGTCGTCAGCGCGTGGTTGGGCCCGGAGAAGCACTCCACATTAGAGAGCGACGTATGTCCTATGCCTTCGATGAGGATGGGATGTACGTCCTCTATGCGCTCGCCGACGTTGGCGATGATGCTCCCCTGCGCTATCTGCCAGTTGCGGTTCTTCCAGTTGCAGCCAAGCTTGTGGATGCCAACGCAGACGCAATCGAAGTTGAAGTTCGTGAGCTGTCCGTAGCTCTCGTTCCCGAGGAAGATGCCTCCGTAGTTGCCGAAGGTGAAGAGGTCCATGAGCACGGCGTTGTCCGTGTAGTCTATCCAATAGGAATACGCCTTCTTGCGCACTACGGCATCAATGACGTTTAGCTTGAACTCCCTGCCGAACTCCCTCATGTTGGCAGGGTTGACGTGGCAATGCAGAATGCGCGGCACGTCGAAACAGCGGTTGATGGCAATGAACTGTCCGCTCAGGGGATAGCCATAGCAATGCTCGAAGAGCGTCTGCTCCACATAGTAAGGAGCCTTCGCCCTGAAGTCCATCGCCATGTACTCGCCGTAGAACGAGAGGCAGCTGAGCGTGACACCCAGCACTCTCTGGTTCTCTGCGGCACGTATCGTCGGGGGATAGGCGATGATGCGGCTTGCGTCCTGCCATGACTGTTCGGGGTAATAGAACTGTATGCCTCGCACCTGTGTGGCCGACTCTACGGTGAGGAAAGGATTTTCCCTGTCGGTGATGATGAAGAGCGAACCGGTCGGGCCAGAGCGGTCGGGCAGAGCAGTACCGCGTCCCGTAGGCCCATGAGCGCCAAGGAGCGTGACATTTCGCCTCAAGACGAGCCCTCCCTGCATGGGATAGCCGCCCTGCGTCGGTTCAACATACAGCACGCCCCCCACGTGGCTCATCTTGTCGATGGCCGCCTGAAGGTTCTGCCTGTTCACCTCGGCTGTGTTCCCCGGCAACACGCCCACTGTCTGCACAGAGACCCATCCCTGTGCCTTTCCCGCTACAGCCACGACGGCAAGCAGCAGGAGAATAATGTTTCGTCTCATATTCATTCGGTTGTTAGTTTCGGTTTTTAGACGGACTCATGTCTTTTGTCGTTACATGTTACATCTTCCTGGAGCCATGCGTTTGTAAACGCACCGTGCCGCGATGGCTGGCACACCGTGCTGCGTTGGTCATCGCGGCACGCTGTGTTTTTAGCCGCGGCACGGTGTGTTTTCATAGGCACCATTTTGGCGCCCACTGTCGGCATCAGATGAACGTGGGGTCGATTTTGGAGAACGACTGCTGCTGCTCCTCGTAGTCGATGTACTGCTTGTTCTTCGGGATGGCGAAGGTCAGGAGCAGGGCGACGAGATAGAGTACGGCGAGCACGGCATAGAGCACCTTGTAGGTCAGACCCAGCTGGTTGATGATGAGGTTGGAGAGCTGGTTGCCGCTGAGGCCGGCCCATGCCCACGCACTGAGTGCAAGTCCGTGGATGGTGCTGATTTTCTCCATTCCGAATTTGCTCTGCAGGAGTGTGGGCAACGTGGAGAAGCCGCCGCCATAGCCGGCATTGATGACGCAAAGCATCAGCACAACGACTGCCATACTGCCGCCGAAGGCGAAGCCCAAGAGCATGACAAGCACGGAGGAGAAGAGGAGTATCTTGTAGATCATCTGCTTGTTCTCGGTAAAGTCGGACAGGGTGGAATAGCCGAAGCGTCCCGCCGTGTTGAAGAAAGCCGTCAGCGATGAAAGCATTCCCACAGCCGCGATGCCCACGCAGGTGGCGATGTTCTTCTCGAAGGCAATGAGGGCAAGTCCGCAGGTGATGTTGATGTAGAAGACGAACCATATCTTCAGGAAAGTGCCGTTCTTGATGACCTGAAGGTAGTCCTTCAGCTTCCATTTCACCACGGGCTCCACCCAGTCGGCGGGTTTCTGGATGAGGTAGGCTGCCGTCAGCATGGAGAAGATGCTGATGACGGACATCGAAGCGAGTGTCGTTCTGACGCCGTAGCTGGTGCTGCACCACTCGATGTATGGCGAGAAGAGGACCTTTGAGAGGCCGAAGCCGCTGATGGCGATGCCGGTGGCCAGCCCTTTGTGCTCCTTGAACCACAGCATCAGGGTCTTGACAGGCGCCAGGTATCCGATGCCGAGTCCTATGCCCATCAGGCATCCGTAGCTGAGCATGATGCCCGGTACCCACTTGGAATAGATGGAGAGGACAGTGAGCAGGAGTCCGGTGCTGAAGCACAGGCATGAGACGACGGATGCAGCCGTCACGTTCTTCTCCACGAATCTTCCTCCGAATGCCGCAGACATTCCGAGGAAGAAGATTGCCAGCGAGAAGGCGAACTCAATCTCTCCCACAGAGCATCCCACCTCCGAGGCGATGTCTCCTTTGAGCAGCGACCAGCAATAGACACTTCCGATGCAGGCGTGAATCAGCAAGGCAGGCACGGCTGCCCTCATCCACTTATTGTCCAAATACGATTTCCCCATGATTTGAGTCAATGTTTGCAATTTGTGTGCAAAGTTACGAAAAGAAGCGCGAACCGCCAAAAGAAACCCGATGAATTTGTGCAATTCCCCTTTGAGGTCTGCGGGGTTGACAAGCAGCGAGTCTTTGGAATCGCCCGCACGGGGTATCGGATGCAAAACATTTGGGCTTCGATTGGGCTTTTGTCAGAAAGGGATGTTCCTCTCGCCTGAAGGCAAAGATGGGGTGTTGTGTTTTATATTAAACTGTAGGATGGGGTTGTATTATTGTCTTACTTTCCTGCCTTTGGTGACGAGGATGGCTTTTCCGTTTGGCCGTTTGCTGTTTGACACTTGCGTGCCGTCGAGGTGGTACCAGACGTTGTCGTCATTCTCTTTTAACGTGTCGCGTCCCACGTCGTTGATGCGTGTGGGGTCGGTATCGGTTATGAAGGCGGAGAATGCCGGCACGTCACCTGTCCGCTGGAAGGTTCCGGTGATGAAGCCCTCCGTCTCTCCCCCGAGGGGTAGAGTCTGCGGTGTTTCGGTCTCGATGCGGACATTCTCGAGGATGATGGGCGAGGGCAAGACATCGGTAGGGCAGACAAGGAAGGGAACAGACCCTCTCCAAACCTCCCCCTCTATGGGGAGGCTTTCCTCGACAGAAGTTGACTTTGTCGAGCGATTGCTTCTCCCCCTAGAGGGGGAGTCAGAGGGGGTCTTGGAGTTTTGTACTGGACGGGTCTCCGTTCCTTTGCCGAAGATGGTCGCGATGTCGGCGGCGGTGAGCGAGAAGGGGAAGCAGACGTACTGCCATTCGCCGTTGGTGAACTGCTTGTTCAGTACTACCTTATTATTATACTCGCGCGGGACGATGGCGTTGTCGCTGGCGTTCTCGTCGTAGGTGACGGGGAGGTCGCTGACTTTCCATGTGCGGACGAGGTCAACGTAGAACTTGCCGTGATTGGCGCCAGGCGTGTTGTTGCTCTCCAAGCCGTAGCCGCTCTTCACGCCAATCTCAAGGTCCTCGCCTTCGCCCACCTCGATGTCGAGCGACATGTTGTTGACGCGGCCTGTCGTGGTGTTGGCGGACAGTCCGGCGAAGGTAGCGGTCTCGCCTTCGGTCAGCACGCTGGCTGGGTATTTGCTCTCCACGCCGTAGTGCTGCACGCAGGTCTTGTCGCCTGCCTGACCATATAGTCGGGTGATGCCGAGCTTCGAGGCGTGCTGCCACATACGGGCGTTCACCTCGTAGATGCCGGGCGTGAGCTTCTCGGCGGGAATGGTCTGGTAGAGTCGGAAGTCGTTGGGGATGACGCCCGATGTGCTTGCCACGTAGGCTGCCCACTTCCATTCGAGGTTCGTGCCGTCGCTGACGCCGCCGTAGTTGTCGGTCCATGCGTTGCTCTGCCAGCCATAGATGGGGCCGTTGCCGGCCTCGTTGATGGTGGTCTTGAGGTTCCAGTCGTAGGTCACGCCCTTGGGGTTCTTCTCAAAGTCGTAGTTGGTCAAGACCTCGTCGCAGAAGTCGTCCTGCGAGACAGGCATCTCAGCGAGCTTCTCCACATGGAAGTCATCGACCATGAAGTAGCCTGCGCCCGCCTTGTCGCTCCCCTGATTGGCGCTGTTCGTGCGGATGCCGAGCATGAGGTCGTCGCCATCCTGCAACGTGACATAGACCACCATGCGCTGCATGTTCTGTGCCGTCGAGGAGTTGAAGCCGCCGGCATGACGTGCGAAGGTGGTGCGGTAGTCGGTATAGGTGATGTTGTCGTAGCCCTGAGTGCCGTTGCGGTAGTAAGGCTCTGTTGTCCAGTACTGGACAGAGGCCCCCTCCCCCATCCCCTCCCCCGAGGAGGAGGGGAGTTCCGCGGCAGAAAGCCTCTCCTCCTCGGGGGAGAGGTTTGGAGAGGGGGCTGGGGCTGGGCTTGCAAACAGGCATGCCGTGCCGTAGAAATCCTTCTCCACCCACATACGGCAGGAGACCTTATAGATGCCGGTGCCAAGTTTCTCTGCCGGTATCTGCTGATAGAGTTTGAGGGGTGTGTTAATGGTCTTGCCCGAAGCAGGCTTGCAGACGTAGGCCTGCTGTCCGTCCTTGTTCTTCGCCGTCTTGTTCATACTGCGCTGCAATGTCATTCCTTCGGGCAACTCCTGCCAGCCTGTCGGCGGCAAGGTGTTCTTCGTGAAGCTCTCCTCAAAAGAAGGATTCGCGAGGACGCGGCTCGTGATGTCAACCGAGACGGATGCGCCTCCCGACAGATCGGCGTCGGGTACGGGGGTGTCGATGTCGAGGCCGTTCTCAAGTTGCGCGATGCAACGCGACGGATCGACTGCCTGCACGCAGCCGTCGTGCTCGTCGATGGCTTGGACGGCGGCAAGGGCTGTCGTTTCGCCCAAGACCATATAGACCGGCTCCATGCGGATGCTGCCGTAGGCAATGTGCGAGGCGGAGAGGCAGACCGGCACGATGACGTTCTTTGCCTCGCTCTCCTTGGGTGTCACGGCACGATAAGAGATGTTGTACGGTCCTTTCGTCAGGTGTCGCTGCACGTCGCCTTCGTTCTTCACCATGCCATTCACGACATAGCGTCCGCAGTTGTGCGAGTCCATCGTATAGGCACCCCAGGCAATCGGGTCGTTGGCCTCTTTGTTCTTGAGGCAGTAGTCCTCCGTCATCACCATGCGGCCGATCATGCGGCGTGCCTCGCGGATGTAGAGTTGCGGCGTGAAGTTCTCGTTGTCCTCGTACTCGTCGAGCGGATAGCCCCATAGGTTGAACTCGTCGCGGATGTTCTGCGGCACGCGCGGGTCTGTCCAGAGGATGTAGAGGAGGCCCTTGGTGTAGTCCTCGTGCAACTTGGCGATGGAGTCGCGCTGTTCGTAGGTTGCCTCGGGATAGTCCCAGCTGTAGCCAATCATGTCGGTCGAGAAGGCGCCGTTGTTGTTGTTGTCGGTCTTCATGGCGTTCCATGAGTTCGGCCCCGAGGAGTCCTTCATGTATGTCCACTTCAGGCAGTCGCCGTAGCTGCTCCAGCCCTTCTTCTCCATCCAACGGAACAGCAGCTCGTACTTCGAGGGGTCGTAGTTGTCGGGCACCTTGGCCGTGATGGAGCGGAAGGGCTTGTTCTTCGTGAGCGTCAGTCGATAGTTGTAGGCTTGGATGTGGTTGTCGCCGTCGCCCTTGTTGCCCATCGGCTCCGGCATGATGCCCCAGAGCAAGCCGCTCGACGGGTCTCCGGGGATGACGTAAGGGTCAACGCCGTCCGTGAACTGATGTTTGTTGAGGCATTGCACCCCGTTCTCCGGCTCGCCGTACTTCGACGCAGGCTCGCGCCCCACGGTATAGGTGATGCCGGCACGAGCCATGAGGTCGCCCTCGTAGCTACAATCCATGAAGATTTTGGCTCGCACCGTCCTTACCCCCTCCTCTTGGGAGAGGGCTGGGGAGAGGCTTATGCTCTTCACCTCGTTCCCTTCCTTCTCGGCACTCTCGATGCGCCATTGATACCAGATGTCTGTTGTGTCCTTCAAGCCGACCTCATCAAGGAAGCCACGGAACGTGGCAAGCGCCACCTTCGGCTCGAAGTAGAACGTCGGGGAGGCCATGCCGTAGTGCTGACCGATGCGGCGGTAGAACTCCCGGGCAAAGCCTTTGATGATGCGGCGATGGCTTGTGCTGTCGCCTATGTCTGTCCAGCCCAGTCCGCCCGCCGTCAAGCCGCCGATGCGCTTCGTCGGCGAGATGAGCAGCACGCTCTTTCCCTTCAACTTGGCCGTATAAGCCGCCATGATGCCCGCCGGCGTACTGCCGTAGATGCAGATGTCAACATCCTTCACAGCGCCCTGAGTCTCGTCGGCCCGGACGTCCTGAATAACCGTAAAGCACATCGCCACAAGCAGAAATATGCAGAAGAATCCCTGTCGTTTCATTGTCGTTTGGTAGTATTTATTTAATAAATTATATCGAAAATCGTGTACTTTCGTTGCAAAGGTAGTACTAAATAATGAACTACGCAAGCAAAAAAGAGAAAAATTGTCGTTGCCTGCTCTGAAACACAGCACGCCCTTGTGACAAACAAGGCACGCTCTTATGACCAACGAGGCACACCCTTATGGTCAACAAGGCGTGCCATGTTTTGGGACTAAGCGAACGGTATTGAACCATGCCCTTCTTTTCTCTACCACGAATCATACTGCTGGTACTGGAAAGGGGATGGTGAAGGCGGTAAGTTCGTCCAAGCCTTAATTATTTGGTCAATGGGTCAAATTGCAGGATAAAATCTCTCGGGATGCCAGTATATAAAGGCATTGCGAGAGATTAAGCAGCTTGAGGCAAAAATCGGCGAAAAAAACATGTCAATGGGTCATTTTGCAG
>Ga0310694_10002652_pt1 | contig 18090 bp, 13 predicted proteins | sample 174DNAGHGhighgp2_FD_203884 | JGI IMG/M metagenome (GOLD analysis project Ga0310694, IMG submission 203884) | Sheep rumen microbial communities from Palmerston North, Manawatu-Wanganui, New Zealand - 1742 DNA GHGhigh gp2 (v2) (version 2) | ecosystem: Host-associated > Mammals > Digestive system... | reverse complement strand
CGACTTGTATGGACAAACGGATAATCTTTGGACAAATCGGGGAAAAGGTGTCGAAAACTGTCTATTATTCAAAAAAAACATGTAACGTTGTGCGATTTTTCATAAAAAAGAAGAATGATGAAGCCAGTTTGAGAATCAACAACTTACGAATTGGAGGTTGAAAAGGCGATTTTGAGGAATATACGGAAAATGGAAGAATGTAGAAGGCGAATGGTTGCCAAATCATAACCCGGAAACTGAGGCCATTTTTAACATATCCCGTTTTCATTTCAACGGAACAGCATGATTTACGAGTATCAGATATGCTCCTTTTGCAGTAATTTTGCAAACAAAAAAATTAGGTAAAATGAGAGCAACATTCAAGGTGCTGTTCTACGTGAACAGAAGCAAGGAGAAAAACGGAAATGTCCCCATCATGGGACGAGTTACAATCAATGGAACGACTGCCCAGTTCAGTTGCAAGCGCAGTATCCCAAAGGAACTTTGGGATACAAAGGGGAACTGTGCCAAGGGCAAGAGCAAGGAGGCGCGGGAGATTAATTTCGCACTGGATGACATCAAGGCACAGATCATCAAGCACTATCAGCGCCTGTCAGACCGCGAGGCGTTCGTAACGGCTGAAATGGTGCGCAACGCCTATCAGGGTATCGGCAACGAGTACGAGACCCTGCTTGGTGCCTATGACAAGGACAATGCGAACTTCAAACTTCGCTGCGGCAAGGACAGGGCCGAGAGTTCCTACAAGGTGTTTGTGAGAGACCGCAACTATGTGGCGGACTTCCTGAAGGCGCACTACAAGAGAAAGGACATCTCCATGCTGGAACTGACGCCCGACTTCATCAAGGAATTCAGCATCTATCTGATGACGGAGCGCAACCTGAAGCAATCGACGGCATGGATGGCCTGTATGCTGTTGAAGGGTGTGATCATCCGTGCCCACAACAACGGTCTGATTCCCCGCAACCCTTTTGCCAATTTCCATATGCGCCCAAACGTGGCCGAGCGTTCCTATCTGACAGAGACGGAACTGAAAGACCTAATGACGTATGAGTTCGAGGATGCCAGTCTGGCCTTCTGCCGTGACATCTTTGTGTTCGCATCCCTTACGGCACTCTCTTTCGTGGACATCAAGGAACTGACTACAGATCAGATCGTGGATGTGAACGGCGAGAAGTGGATTATCTCAAAGCGTCATAAGACAAAGGTGCCGTTTCAGGTCAAGTTGCTGCCCGTACCTCTGGAAATTATCGAACGCTACAAGCACATCCGCACCGACAATCATGTGTTCGGCACCTGCAACTACTGGTCAATGTGTAAGCAACTGAAGAAGGTGATTGCAGAGTGCGGCATCACGAAGCCAATCTCGTGGCACACCGCAAGGCATGGCTTCGCCACTCTCGCCCTGTCGAAGGGAATGCCTATCGAGAGCGTAAGCCGCATACTCGGCCACACGAACATCACCACGACGCAGATCTACGCAAAGATAACCACAGAGAAGCTGAACACCGACCTGACGGCATTCAGCGACAAACTCAGCGCATCGTTCAACAACGTCACACTGGCATAACCATGAAGCGAGGGATTATCACAATGACGGACGGCGGCAGGGTAACCATGCCACAGCAGGAAGTCTGGATGACGTGTGACGAGATTGCCGACATGTTCGGGATGCAGCATGCTACGGTCTTCCGTGCCATCCGCTCTATATATAAGAAAGGTGAGTTGCATGAGGACGAGACGATGCAGTTGGTTCCATACCCAAGCCGCAAAAGCTGGTCTGTCGAAGTCTATAATCTGGACATGATTCTCTACCTGACCTATAAGGTGCCAAGTAGGAATGCGCGGATATTCCGACAGTACATTAAGAACAAGGCATACGCCACAAATCCATACGAGCATATCTGCATCATCGTGGATGACGTGGACTTCACACATAATAAGATAAGGGAATAGACATCAGAGGGAAAGCAAAGAGAAAGGCAGATACACCGACACATTGTCAGGCATCTGCCTTTCTCTTTTGTATAGTTCCATTCGTTTTGAGAGAAAATCGCTCTAACAGGATAAAATCTCCTATACCAGCCGCTTGAATGCCGGATGATAGTTCGCCTGTAGCAGAGCCTCAATGTCACTCTCCGCATAGAGCACCTTCCCGCCAATCTGTACATAGGGGATGATACCGTCGGCGCGGTAGTCGTTCAGTGTGCGCCGTGTAATGCGGAGTATGTCCGCCGTCTCCTGATCTGTCAGATACCGCTCGCCGTTCATAATCGGACGGTAGTTCTGCATGGCGAGGCCGCACATCACCTTCAGTTCGTCGAGGCTACGAAAAAAGGTCGTAACTGTCGTTGAGCTTCTGTTTTGCAACTCGCTCATTTGCTTTTCGTCGTACATATTCAATGTCCATTTCTACTGTATTGCTTTTTATGAGTTCCACCACTTCGTCCAGTTTGTAGTAAGTACGGTGCTGAATCTGTGAATAGCCCAATATGCCCTTGTAGCGGAGTGACTGCAGCGTGCGCGGGCTGATGGTCAGCATCTCACAAACTTCGTCACTGTCGAGCCAGTCACCGAGTTTCTTCGGCTCGTTGCGCTGGCACATCTCCTTCATCTGTGAGACAAACACGTTGAAACGTGCCATCATCTCACGGTATGTATTCTTTTCTATCGAAACTACTTCCATACGCCATCAATATTCGTTAGTTCTCATATACTTCTCAAAAGTGCTCTTCGGCACGTAGAAACGCCTTGCAGGCTCCAGTTTCAGATTGTCCGACATGAACTTGCGCATACTGGCCTCTATCGTTTCCTTGAGGTCTTGGTTCTGCGCCATCAGCTGGTCGAAGAAATAGGTATCCTCCAGGTCGGTGAAGACATAGCCTGCGTAGCGTTTCTCCCTGTCGGGAATGTCCTTCAGGTCTTTACGGACAATCTCACATGCCAGTTCAATATCACTGAATGAATGGTTTCGGCTGATATTGGCTATGTCGTGAGATTGTTGAACTTCCCTCGGCTTTTCTTCCTGAGTTTTCTCTTCCTGCGGTTCCAGATTGTGATGAACAGTCAGAGTAGTGGATTCTGAAACCGATCTGGCCAGTTCTTCAACCCTGGCGCGTAGTTCGCTTATTTCCCCTGCCAATGCCGAGCACTTATCGGCAAGTTCCTTCGTCACCATATTGACAAATTCGTTGGTGATGACGGCTGCAATAACCAACAGCGGTGGTATTAAGAAAAATGAAATTATATCCATATGTCTAAAAACTGAATTTGATGTTACTGTTATACTTTGACTTGAATTGTTCATCGAGTTCCTGCTCTATCTCTGTCTCGAACATCTCGAAGTGGAAAGCGAGTACGTTGTCAAGGTAGCTTGCGATGGATACCTCCTTCTTGCCCACTACGTCGACGATGCGCTGAATCTGTTCATGAAACTCCGGTCGGATATAGGCCTGTACGCCTTTTCTTGCTTTCAGGCTGGTGTTCTTCACGAACAGTTCCTTATGACTCGGCCTTCTGCCGCGTTCTTTGCGGGATTTTTCCACAGGAGTTGGCTTCGGCTGTTCCTCATTGGCGACGAACTTTGGAGTATCCGAAACGGCAGATTGCACCGCAGGTTCCCTGTCCTCTGGCTTAGGACTGTCTGTAGTCGCTTCGTTCTGTACATCCTTCGGCCTTGCCGGAGTCGGGCTACTGTAGTCGTTTTCCCTTGCCCCCATGAGCAAAGCCTCAGGATTCACTTGCTTCTTCTGTCTTTCCATATCCTTTACTTGCTAATGATAGATAACACCTCGTCCACCAGCAGATCCACGTTGCTGCCCTTCATCAGCGACTTGTCTGGAGGAAACACAGTAGAGCGGAACACGCCTTTCTTCTTGTCGCCCTGTTCCTTTCGGAAGCGCAGGAGGTTGGGCATCTGCGTCTGTAGAACGGGTACGCTCAGGTCATCGAGAATCTTGGCCCACATGTCATATACCTCACTCTTCTCGCGTCTGTCCACCATATTCCACATCAGATAGCAGCCCTTGATGCCGGGCATCTTCTTCAGAAATCGTTCTGTGAAGATGACGGAACTTTTCAGCACAACATTGTCGGCGATGATGGGACAGAACACGTAGTCCATCTCTGCCAGGAGGCTGATGACCGACGTATTGTTAATGGTGCCAGGCAGGTCGAAGAAGACGTAGTCGAGGTTGCCCTCCTTCTCCGCCATGCGCTCTGCCAAAGTGATGGCATCCGCAGCCTTGCACTCGGCGACGGGATAGATGCCCTTGCCGATTCGCTCGAACATCTCCGAGGCCATCGCCTGATAGTACTCGTCCGAGAGCATCTTCTCCCTGTCGCGCTTGCGGAGGTCGCTGGCACTGTACTGCGGGTAGTCGCAGTCGATGATGGCCACGTTACAGTCCTTGACGTAGTGCAGGTAGCTTGCCACCAGCACCGTGATAGTTGTCTTACCTGCTCCGCCCTTCTGGGTCGAGAAGGCGACGTACTTAGGTCTGTTCAGACCTTCATTCTTAATTTCTGTCATAGTCGTTTACATTTTTACTTATTACTATATTTGAATACTCTCTTATGGGTTGGCGTACCAGCGTACTTACATTCACACGCAGCTGCTTATGATTGGTCGTATTTCCTAACTCACCTTTATTCATTTATTCGTCAATGGGTACATCCTACGGCACCTTCCCACGTTCATGCTTCTGTGACCTCATCCGTGCCTATGAGTGAACGGATGTGCCTCTAAGCGGATGCAAAGAAATACATTTTTGAGCGAAAAACAATGGATTTCGAAACCACTGGATAAACGATGCACAACACTGGTTGAACTTGGCACAGATGGCACCGTTCAGAATCCGAAAAAACGCCGTACCTTTGCACTCGAAATCAGCGACGAGCATGACAAGACACGATCATCTGGCTGTCGGAAGCCTATTAATCCGTCCGAAGGCGGATTACGTATGCTCTCAGGAGCATAGCAAGGTGTCTTTTCAGTTACTCGGAATGTTTCCGGTAACTCGAAAAGCGCCGCAAACGGCGACCTTGGGCATCTTCCTCCGAAGTCGGGATGCCGTGGCTTGGAATCAAAAGAATTGTCTTTTCTCGCCTTTCGGGTTGTTGAACTTGCAAAAGATGCTTACACCTGAAAGAGTTTTAGACTCTATTCCTGTATAAAATATCGCTCCTAATGTCTTATCTTATTCATTTATTAGGAGCGATATTCATTCAGTAATTTGGCTTTTATGTTGTCTTCACAAACGTGACGCTGAAAGCCCGACATCTGCGATTTGTCTGTCTTACACTGCCAAGGGAGAACCTTCCGAACTTCTCATAGATGTCAAGACCTCGAGATAGGTTTATCTTCCAGCCATTGTCAAGAACAATACTCCTGTCATGATCTGCATCGAAGAAGTAGTTGAAGTCAATACCTACAGCAACAAGCTCGTCTTTTAGCTCATTAAAGGTATCTATCATTTCAGGCACCTTCTCATCATCGTTCTGTGTATGAACCTCGATACTCAGTTCCTCATTGTTCGTACAGCATTCGCGGGCAGTCTGAATAAACTCCACAAGGTTGTCTATCTGGAAAGGCGCACGTATATAAGGGTCTGTAATTACGATATGAGAAGCCGTTTCCAGATAGTCACCAAACAGCTTCTTATACGACACATTCGACTGGTTAGCTCTGATTTCAATGAACTTTGAGGCTAATTGCTTCCTCCTTGGATGCTGCTCAGAAGACTGATACTCTGCTGATGGTGCAGGTTTTGTGTCAGAGGATACTGTTGAATCCGGCAACTCGGAAGTCTCATCATCTGGCAATGACTGTTCGTGAGTTGGGACAAAGTCGTTCTCTATCTGCTCTAGTGTCTTCACCAAGTGTTTCTGCCCCGTCTTCACATTGATATATTCAAACTTGGCAGGTTCTGCCGTAAAGGTCTCGTCAATTACATACAACTGATCTTTCACACGCTTACGGCACTCTGCGGCAAACTCAATCAGCTCGTATGCCTCTTCATCCGTAAAGTTCTGGTCTGGATAAAGTAGTTTTACCATGCCGGAAAATGTCTTGCGGATGGCCAGATGGTCACGCTCAGACAGAGATCCATCAAATTGTGCATAATTCTTCAAAAGCCCTGTCAGGTCTGTGTTACGCATCGAATGAAGTACAGCTGCTATATAGTCAGTGATAAGCCCATATCCCTTTGAGAAAGAATCCTTTTTTAGCATCTTAATTTCCCATCCTGGGTTATACAGATGGATACGATCAAGAAATGCTCCTTTAATGAAAGAGGTTGGAATGCTCTCAAATAGATGACTTTTCTTCAGCATATAAGGAACTGTATGCTTCGTATTACCCACAAACGACATTGAAGCCGAAGCTTCATGAGTTGCTTTACCACGATTAAAAGACTTGTTTGCCAGATAGTTTTGCATAATGTCTATCAAGGTAGGCTCTACAGCACGGCCTTTCTGCTGCTCAAACTCATCCCATGCCACAACATCCCAATAGCCAACCAGTCCAAGGATTTCCTTGTTGCCAGACATCTTCACGAACAGACGTGCAGACGTTACATCACCACCACTAACAAGAACGCCATAAGGAGATAATTCCTGGAACACATGGCTTTTACCTGTTCCCTTCGGGCCAAGCTCCATAAAATTGAAGTTATTCTCCACATGTGGTAACAGACGAGCCAGCGTAATAAACTTCTCACGTCGATTCATCGGTTCTGGATTCAGACCTACGGTATGCATCATAAAGTCTATCCACTCATCTGTGGTGAAATTCTTTCTTTGGTCGATGTAGTCCTGCACATCGATGTTTGAAATCTGTATAGGTTTAAGTGTCTGGATGTCCCAACGCACTTTTATATCCTCGCCTTGCAAGTAACCTATGGTGACGATACACCAGACACCATTGCCTGATAGCAGTTTGGGATTTGCTTTCACATACTCGGTTCCTATGGGCACATGATTCAATCCCAAATTTGCGAAATCCGCTTCGTATTGATCGGCCCTCTCGTTCAGGGTCACAGAAATCTTGTCTATCACACGATAGCGACCAGCTTCGCGAATCTTACCTTTTACGGATTCTGCTTCTGCACGATGTACATAGTTATTCTTGATGACTTCTTTTACTTTCTCCAAGCCCAATTCAATGGCTTCTTCATCATCAGTAGCACAGTATTGGCCCAATAGGTACTCTAATACATATGTTGGCACTGGCAGACCACCCTTCACTTGAAAAGCCAGGTCTTTTCTAACCACCTTGCCTATAAAGGCACTCATTATCTTCTGCTGTAGCGTCATATTTATAGCAAATTAAAAATCTTGTTCTATCATTGTATTATTCTTCACAGTCTCTTTAATCAGAGGATTTAACCTGTCATCAACATCGTAGATACGTAGCTGGAGAACACTCGAACTAACAGACTTGGTCAGGTTGAGCGTCATCTCGAACACACGGTTATTCAAATTTGCTGCATCAGGGCTGTTAAGCAACAGTTCCTTCTCTGCAGTAACAGGCTCATCGCCATTGAATACCTGACAAACTACTTTACGCTCCATCACGGTCATTGAGACTGCCTCCGACTGAATAATCTGGAATTTCAGACGGCTACTGACCATATTCAAGTTGTGACTCATCAGTGAAAGCCCTACTTTCTCTGTCTTATCCGTTCTTCTTAGGTTACTCTTAATGACAGGAATAATCATCTCCTGCAAAGCTGCACCACCATGAGCAAAGTTATATCCTCCTGGTGCTGCCAGTCTGTTAGTGCCAATGGGAACAGCAACATACGTTGGTGTTGTTGAGGTAATTCCAGAAACCTTCTCTAACGGGAACTTGACAATTCCTTCAATCTCCACTGTACTATTTGTCAGGTAGTATCTTGTTTTCTTTTCAATGAACGGATCATTGATACTATGCTTATCCTTCTCCTCAAAGCGGATGTCATTGTAGATAAATCCGTGGTCAGCAGTAACAACCACGTTGGCGACATTCCATGTGGCGTGAAGTCTCTTAACCAACACCACCAACTGGTTGATAGCAGTCCTACATGAGCGGATTATCTCAAATGGGTTCTGGGGGTGGCTATTTTCATCAATCACATCATGGAAGATATATACCAAAGGACGTTTGAATAGTTCACGATTACTCGTTTGGTCGCCATTCATCACATCCTCATACTTCACGCAAACTGCCCCATTCTTATACCGAGCCAGATGAGCCGTTCTTTGTTCTGTTGTTGTCAGTACTTGTCCGTCGATCAGCATGTCAGAGCCTTGAAGTTCCAATGTCCTATGTGGCAGCAATGCCGTCTTGCAATACTTGGTTTCTGTAGGCAACATGGCTTTGTATGCAACAAGTTTGGCAATATGCTTCTCTTTTGCCAATTCTTGCATTAGCTCTGCTGCCACCTCATAGCGTAGTGCATCAGATATGATTACTACTTGCTTAGCATTTGGTTCACTTTCCCTGTCAAAGACGTCTTCTTGCTTTCCAATAGTGAGACTATCAAACAAATCCTCACGTTCCTTAATACAAGTGAGCCATTCTAGATTGAGAACGTTAGCCAATTTGGCATATTCCTGATCTAATTGGTTCTTGGTATCATTGATTGTCTGTTCTATTGGATTCTCCTTTGTAATCAGGTCGTGATATGCCTCTAATGAGTGACGATAGAACATGTCTGCCAAATACAACTGTTCTGTATAGAGATTGACGTATTCACCAGGCGTATTTAGCTTCAAAGTGTCAACTGCCTTTACTTTCTCATAATAGAGAGCTACCTGCTCAATGAACTTGATAACAACCTGAATGTCTGATTGTGCAGAAAATTTCAATGACAAATTACGCATTCTGTCATTGACCTCATCAGGCTCTGTCATCAGTTTCTTTTCCAGGATTTCCTTTAAGATAGGCCAGCACAAAGCTTCCGGCATATAGTTATACTGAGCATCGACGCCGTATGCACTGATGATGGCTTCTTCCTTGATGTCTTTTGCCAGTTCTGCAAGTGCCTGACTGAACTTCTCAGACCATTGACGGCTCTGGATTCCATATTCATAGACTTTGTTCTGACCGTCAATCATTGCAGCATTCGTCACCTTATACTGTCTGTAGTTGTCACCTGGTGCTACTTCAAACAACTGCGTGATGCTGTTATACTTCAAACACTCAGCCACTTCTTTCACCTTCTGATCTGAGTTTGGATTATAGGTTCGTCCAAACACTCTATTCAGTTTGGCATCCACAGCTTTCTTGGCATCAAGGTTCTTGGAAAGGCGATGGAAGAAGTCGTTGCGTTTCTTCTCTTCCGACTTCATACCCAATATCAACATCCTGATAATGATAGGTTCCCAATCCAACAGTTTCTTTTCACCAAGATACGAGGAAATGAAAGCCCGGCAGACGGTATCCTCGCTGAATGTCTCAGGGGTCAAATGCCCAGCCAACATGGAACTGATCTTCGTAGAACTCATTTCGCTAACATTGTTTTTGACGAACAAGCGGAACTTCTCTGGAAGGTTATACTGTTGCATAAAGCTGGCGTAGTCATCCTCTTTATACTCCATGTTCGCTTTAAGCATATCTAGAAGCGGGAACTTCAGCATCTGCTCTTCTGTGTGAGGATATGTGCCATCTGTAAATAGCAGTACGACTCTTTTGTCCTTCCAAGTATTCTCTATCGCATACTTGACATTGAACCAAGCCCCATCAAACACTTTATATACATAGTTGTCTGACCACTTGGCATCCTCCAACTCAGTAAAGTTGATGTTCATCTTGTCAAAGATGAAGAGAACGTGCAGTTGTGGATTACGCTCAAAATAGCTATATATTCTTTCTTGTACCATATTACTTTAATTTGTTGCAGGTTCATCCAACAATTTTAGCGAAGGGAACTCTTCAAATGTTGATTTATCAGAGTAAAGCACATAATACTTATCTGATTCGTAATTAAACTCAGCATCTATCATATTTTTACCTTTAGGATCCTTTTTTTCAACCTTACATGGATTATAAATCGAATGCCTATATGGTATCAAAAATGATTTATCATTAAGCGTAAAGGAAACATCTTCATCAGTAGAGACTGCAGAGATAAATTCTTTCTCTTTTACGTTCTCTGCAAAATCAGATAAAAGAGTCACTTCTGCTGATAATCTTAAACCACCTGGACAACTCATAATAACCGGCTCATGTTTTAAATACGAAACAAGAATACAGGATACATTATACGCATGTTCAGAACAGTCATAGTATTTAGAGAACTTTTCACCTGTCATTAATTCAATCTGTCTAATGTTGGAATAATACTCCTTATATTTCTCAAAATTGTGTTCAACATTCTTCCCCGTATTCTTTGAATTAAATGGAGTATTTGAGATTTCCTTTATATAAACATCTTCTCCACTAAAGAATGCAGATATAAAATCAATCCATTTTATAGCCAAACTATTGTCTGTATAGGTATCTTTCGATTTAAACGTGAATTCAACATTGTATTTCCGCTCAACAGGAGCATCTTCATTAATGGTAACAATCAGTTTCAGAGTGTAGATGTGGAAATCCACATCAAACACAACCTTCTGTTTATTTAGAGCGTATGCCTTACCTGTTATTCTTTCGATAAAGTTACGGGACGGTATTCTTATTGTCAAATCACATTCTTTAGGTACTGGCATTACTAAGACTGATGATATTTCATCATTAATGACAATGCCATTTACAGAATGAATACAATTAAGGAGATGCTTGCCTTTGAACTCAATTTTAGGAATGGCAGGAAAGACGGGATTATCAACAAGGACTCCGAATTTCTCAAAATCCAGGTTATTGATAATGTCTTTATAAGCAGCGTCAACAGTGAACTTTATCTGTTGCTTAATGGCCTTATTCTCCAGTGGCCTAAAATCATTAATTTGATTCTCGCCATCTGGAGGCATTGAGATTCCAGGTGTAAAATCATGGAAGTTACAAAACTTGGTATAAACTTCAGCGGGAATATCTCCATGTCTAAAATCATTACTGATATTAGCCTTTAATTCTGCTATTAGCTCATTTAGGAACTCTGATGCGTATGCCTCATAATATGTAACTCCGAGCTTCTTTAATTGCGTTTTTCTACTCTCATTTATGTTTGGAACAATAAGGAACATTTCCTTTTTGTTTTTTCCAACAGCCTTAGATATGTGCTTGATAATATCAATTATATTATCGTCGTACAAATTATACCCTATAAATAAGATGTTCTTCGTGAGGAATTCTGTCTTAGTCAAATCCCATAGTTTTGAGTTTACGGGTTTCTTAAAGAATTGCTCATAGTCGTTTGATGTGATGACCACAGAGTCTGGGTCTGTGAAGTCTCCGTGAATCTTAAAAACAGTAGTTTTCTTATCTTGTATGTAAGTACAATCCTTATCATTCCTGACCACGTTCCGCTCTGCTTGTGGATACGAGTCTTCAAGCAGAGTATCATAATTGGTGGTAAAGACATGCTTGAAATGAGGAATCTTTGCCAGCATGTTATGATCATTCATACAAGCAGGTGTGAAGTTAAATTTATCCTTCAGCAACTCAATGAGTTGATTCCTGCTACCGTTGCAGATTTCTTCCACAAAGAAGTTTGTCAGATTTTGTAAAGAATCCTCTTTATGCTGATTTCGGAGTTCTTCATTGTCAAATTCTGCAAGGATAGCAGCAATAAGATCGGCTACAGAGGGGGCTTTGGCCTCTATTGAGAAGCCTGCTCCTATGAAGGGCGAAACCTTGCATTTCCTCACTAATTTGATTAATCTTTCAAACTTCATAGAAATACAATTTATAACCAGATTTGCATTACATCAGCCCAAATCTGTTTGTAGATAAGGGTATTATTCTTGTATCGATAGTTTTCAGAAAGCATCTTTCCAACACTTGTATCTTTGGCCTGATATTCTACCAATGCTTTTTTACGAGAATTTTCATCTGCGTCAGATGCTCGGAGAGCCGCATAATGTTGATTACGGAGCTTGGTAATAACTGGTTTGAGAACCGAGTATAGAATATGATCAAACAACTCATGTCCGCGTACAAAGAGATATGACTCGTCATCTGTTACACCTTTCCCTGCGATGTTCTTAAATTCAAAATCTTCCTTGTCTGTTGTTTCGCCAGCATATTTCTTATCAAATTCATCTATCTTAGCTTTTGCTTTCACTTCAATTTGTGCTAAAGAGGCTTCAGGATCTTTCTCTGTATTTACCAATACCTCTCGCCATGCAGTAGGAGTGAAGGACTGATCGTTTTTACTGCATAAATACGTTGACCATACCAGCAAGGGATAAATGGCCTTTGAGAGTCTGGTTAGATAATCTACAAAATCAAAATCTACATCTTCTTCCGTATTCTCGCAACAGAAATCTCCCAAAGTACATGATAAACACATTAGGTTCTCAATAGAATAAGCATAGGTCTGTAGCAGATACTTGGTGCTGCTTATAGTCTTGCCTGCATCCGTATAATCGGAAAGAATCCAGTCATAATCACTATCTACACAGCCAATGTGCCATGCATTGAAACCTGAGGCTGCATTTATGATCTGTGATTTTCCTTTTCCTGTCTGCTCAGAGCTACCGTCTTCATTAAGAATAGTATGATAAGGATCGAAATGGAACTCCTTTTCTGGACACAATTCACCCAGCAAGTCACTCCAAAAATCCTTGTCAATTGTATCCTCTACCTCAACAGTTACTCTATTAGGATTTCCTGTCAATATAGAGGCGTTTTCTGAATAGGTGGGATTAAATCCACTTTCAAGTGTTGCCATAATCCCTCCTTATTTTTTGATGAGTTGATTGACTTCCTTCACTTTGTCATGCCAGCCTGTAATGACGCTGGGGGCATGGGTTGAAAGGATAATTTGCATATTGGGGTTGAGTTCGTGCAGTTCCTTTACCAAGACTTCCTTCCAGTCAATATGCATACTTAGGTCTGGCTCATCCATAAAGAATATGCAAGGTTTCTGATTGGTATTACTCACCATCAACAATAGGAGAAGAATTTGCTTTTCACCCATAGACAGGTGTTCATATCCAACAAGATTACCATTCTTTGTAAACTCGAAAGAACTCTTGAATGGCTCGTCATATCCCTGAAGGAAATGGCTTAATGAAGAATATATCTTCTTGTATGTTTTTACATATTCAGTACGTTTCTTTTCATCTTCTTCTGGAGAATCCACAATATCCTCCATTACTTTTGAGAAATCCTTATTACGTTGATCTATCTGGTCTTTAATCATCAAATCAAGCATAGTGGGATCATCCAATGGCTTAGTTTTTGGTTGTTTCTCATATTGACTTGCCTTTGCGGTATGCTGTTCAAATGAGTTAATCATAAACACTTGCATCTGCTTCTTCAGTTCTGAAAAAGATTGTTTATTACCTTTCTCATCACATAAGGTAACAGCATTGTTTCGGTAGACTATTGAACCAAAACCAATGTTCATAGTATATTCTGCTTTGTCACTTGCTTTAGTCCAGTTTAATACCCAACCATTACTAAAGGAAATCGTTGCCTTTTCAAAAAGAGTTGAAAACAGTTTGTCGTTCTTGTCATCGATTTTGTCACTCGTTAATAGAGCATAACATAACTTGAACAGTGAGGACTTTCCACTACCATTCTTACCACCCAGAATATTCACTACCGGGTCAAGATTCCATTCGAAGTCACCTTTTCCGAAGTAATCTTTAATCTCAATTTTCTTAATCGTAACCATATTCTTGTTTTTTTATTATTTGTTCTTACTTGATTTTTGCTAACTGTGAGGATCTTGCAAAGCTATTTCAGCCTCGCGAGTATATCGCCAAACTTGGCATAGTTGACTACAACACCGTCGTCGAGGTCGAAAGCGATGGCTTGTTCGGCTATGACCTGGAGGCGTTCGTGGTACTCGCGGCACTCGTCGAGGGCCTTCTGGAAGTTCTGGAGCTTGCGATTCTCTGCGGTGGAGAGGGCAGCAGCACGGTTCTCCAGTTCGCCTATCTGGTTCTGAAGGAACTCGATGTAGGGCAGCAGGTAGTTGGAGCGGACACGTTCTGCGGTGTAGGCATTCATGCGGTGCATGTAGGCCAGGCACTTGAAGGCTCCTTTCTTCGATGAGAAGAGCCAGTAGATAGGACGGTTCTGGTACATCTTCTTGTGATCCTTCCAGAAGTCCTTCTGCACATACTGGTCTATCGACATGCCTAACTTCTGCTCGATGTAGTTCAGGTTCTCCGTCAGTTTGTCTTCGCCGAACGTGATGCGGATGAAATCTGAGATACGGCTTGACAGGTTATCGTCGAAGGGTGAGCTTTGGGGCAGCACGGGTATCAGACCGTCCTCGTCGATATACACCTGAACGCCACCATACCAGTATTCCTGCAGTTCCTTATCTGTTGGGTTTGGATGGGCAATGTGCAAGCCTTCCTGCCCAAGTTTATAGCGACCCATCCATACGCCGACGGCATACGAAATGAGTTGTTTCATCAGCACGTCCTCATGCCACTCCAAGCCGTTGTTCACGATGCTAATCTCTCCCTGTTGCAGGATAGTGATTTCATCCAGTGGCACATCGGGAGTCAGTTCGTCTTCGAGGCCGTAGATGCTGATGAACTGGCGGTTCAGCTCTTCTTCGTTCTGGTGGAGCTTCATGAAACGCTCCGTCCATTGGGTCTCGAACTCCTCCACAAAGTCGCTCAGACGGAAGGAGGACTCCAAGTTGCCTTGAGCTACTTTCTCGTTGCGGAGGGCTACAAGGGGATTAGCCTCGAAGTCCCATGAGGTTTCGTGGGAATCCCAGTCGAGTTTGGCAGTTGCAATGTTTTCCTCTACTTTGCTTTCTGATTCTTTCTGTATTGAGAGTAAAGGCATTGCAGATATTAAACCAGGAGGATTATTAAGTGTCGGATTTTCTGCATCAAGAATGTACTGGAATAAATGAGAATTACCAAAAGCCAACACTGAATAAATTGGTGACAGCTTTGATTGTGGAACGATAGAAAGTCCTGCCATATTAGGAATATAACCTTTAGGCGTATATCTTAAATTAAATTTTCCACTTGAAATACGGCTATAAGTAAGATATGGTTTAAAAAAGTTTTCTGGTGATGTGATAGTTGCGCCTTTAAAATGTTTCAACTCATATCCGTCATTCTCATAATTCAGAACCCAGTAATTATTTCCATACCAACGTCTAAATTCACCTCCCTTAGTATGTGGAAACCATTTTTCACCGATTTGGGAAAAGGTTATTTCAAACCAAAATCTTATAAAGCGGTCATTATCGGCTGTCTTAAGTCCTTCTTTGACAAAAAACTGTTTAGAAAATCTATCATGGTCAAAAAGGCATATCACACTTTCACTTACCCAATACCCAATCGGGCAACCTGGAATTTTCTCAAAGTTCCTTTGCTCTACATTAGGATAGAACACCTTAGCCGTATGATTGGCTTGTGCATCAAGAAACATGCTTTCTTTGTCCCCACAGTTCTTCCCATCCACAAGACGGAAGTACGTTCCGTTATTAGTCCGCTCCTTACGGACTCTGCGTTCGCTCCCTGCGGACTCTGTGTTTGCTCCCTGCGGACTTTCAGCTTCGCTTGTTTTGCTTATTACAAAAGCAGCATTCTGGACTACCTCGCCACTCAATTCATCGAACGTTCGAGGGCCAAGATGAAGCAGCGAATCAATATGCTCGTTTTCAAGAAGCGAACGGCGTAACTTCTCGAATGACGAGAGGAACATCCATGAGTGCATGTTAATCATACCGTATTTACCCTTATCAGCTAATCGGTCAATAGCCAAAAGCATAAACGTAGAGAAGAGGTCAGCCTTACCTTCCTCATAGTTCCGTTTCACATAGTTGCTGAGCGTTTCGTTCATGTTGCCGCCACCCATATACGGCGGATTCATGACAAGGGCTGCATACTTATTCGTCAGCGTGAGTATCAACTCCATTGCAGGCAGGATGTCCTCAACTTCCTCTGGTACAAACTGTTCATGTCGCCAGTAGTTTAAAGTCTGCTGAATAGAGAGCAAAGTGGATTCTGCCACATCAAACTTCATGATGGAACCCAACGAATCAGCATCCTGCATCAGTTCAAAGACTGCTGTCAGGTCTGTCAACTGTTGCCGTGATGGAGTTTCACGGAAGAACTGCTGCAAGCGGTCTGCCACTTGCTCCTGTGGAATAGGCGTAGGCATCGAGAGCACATGAGGCAAGATATGGGCATCGGCAAACGAAGCATCCTTCTGACAGGCTTTCAGCATGAGGGCAAAGGTTGCCAACTGCTTGGCGCGAGTGTCGAGGTCAACGCCTCGGAGGTTATACTTGAAGATGTTCTCGATGGCCTCCTTACGGCTGTAGCCCTCATAGATATAGAGGTCGTAGAACAAGTCGAAACACTCGTTGAGGATATGACCAGAGCCACAAGCCAAATCGCCTGTGAGCAGTTCGGTCAGTTCCTTGAAGCGAAAGACGCTGTCTTTTGGCGTAGGCTCAGACGGCTCCACGAGGTACTGCCACTTGGGCTTGAACTCAGGGGCAGCACTGGGATTGTTGTCAAGATAGATGCGCCCGATGGTATTCTGCACCATGTACTTCACAATCCAGTTGGGTGTGAAAATCTGTGTGGCAGCAGGAATCTCGTCAGCCTCAAACTTGCCCTTCTTGGCAAACACCTCGTCTTTGCGCTCAGAGATATAGAACTGGTAGAGCCAGCCTATCAGTTCTGGCGAACGGAAGTCTGCATCTGTAATAAACTCCGTATGGTTCAGCAGGTCGATAAAGCCTCCCTCTGTCAGAATGTCGTTGGGCAACAGCAGCTCCGTATAGTCAGACATCGCACCAAAACACTTGAAGAGGATGGGATTGTCATGACAGAAAGCCGTCACAAGAATGGCAAACTGCTCTGTGGTCTTAGAGTCATCATCCAAAAGTTCCATTAGCAGTTGCCGTTGGCGTTCTTGCATCTGAGGCATACGCCCCATACGGGCTTCATCGACGATGCGAGGGGTACGGGCTTGGTCAACATAATCTAAGACAGGCTCGATGAGCGAGTTTTTCTGAAGAATACGGATGGCCACAAGGCGGTTGAACCAGGTGTAGGCTGCTTCCTCATAGACCTCCTTGATGCCCTTCTGCTGCACACGACTGTAGAGAGCCTGCCACTGGTGGTAGAACCCTTCGGTCTCTAAACGACCATTCCAGAGCGAGCCGCCCTGCATCAATTGTGGGTGCATGTGGTCAGGCACGTTGCCGTTCTTGTCGAATCCCAACGTGATAATCTTGGCGGCAATGCCGGCCTTCAGTCTGTTTCGTGCCTCTGTGGCGAACTTCTTCAGTTTGTTTGTATCCATTTTGCTTACTGTTTACTTTTTGTTCCCAAGGTGGGAATGTTTTGTTCCCAGACTGGGAATATAATGTTCCCAAGGTGGGAATAATTTGTTTGCTATTTGATGATCATCACACTGTCGTGATCGACGAGCAGTTTCAGCAGTTGCTGGCGCAAACCATTCAGGTAGCGGTCAATGTCCTCCTCCGTAGAGAGAGGTATGCTCGTCTTGGTCTGGAGCGATGCCTGACGAATCTTTGGCTGTTTCTTTTCTTCTTTCTTCCCATCGTCCTGCTTGTCATCTTGCTTGTCGTCTTTCTTATCTTCCTGCTTATGCTTGTTGGCATAATCCAAAATCTTGCCTATCTGTTCCTGGTAGAACGCATCGGTGCTGATGTTGTTTTGGAGTACCAAGATGTTGTCAGGTGTAGTCTTCACCGTGATGACATTCTCACGATTAGCCAGTATGGTCAGGGGCACATTCTGCTCCTTGGCCACCTTCTCCAAGTAGTCGAACTGCTCGTTATAGGCTGTACGGATTTTCTCGCGCATCGACTCACGTACTTCATCAAGAATGGCTTTCAGTTCACGCATCAGTCTGATGTAGGAGCGCAGTCCCTCTATGGGCCACGGGTCATCCTCTATCTTCATGAACTGGTTGACATGCTCCTGATAGTTGCCTGGCACGAAGGGGAAGTTATACTGGTTGTCTTTGGCAAACTGGCG
>Ga0310694_10002651_pt1 | contig 18093 bp, 9 predicted proteins | sample 174DNAGHGhighgp2_FD_203884 | JGI IMG/M metagenome (GOLD analysis project Ga0310694, IMG submission 203884) | Sheep rumen microbial communities from Palmerston North, Manawatu-Wanganui, New Zealand - 1742 DNA GHGhigh gp2 (v2) (version 2) | ecosystem: Host-associated > Mammals > Digestive system >... | reverse complement strand
TGCTCGTTGTCCCTGCGGCGGCGATTCCTCCGCTGGAACTGGCGAACGGCAAGTGGAAGGTCAGCGTTGTGCGCACGACCGCCGACGGCAAGACGCTGTACGGCAAGGGCGCGAACATCCTGTGCGTTGGCTTCCAGCCCGCGCCCGGGCCCGAACCTCTCGCCCAGACGAGCGACGGCAAGTGCAAGGTGATGACGTTCAAGGACACCGCTGGCGGCAGTTCTACGGACTTCACGCTCGGCCACCAGTGGGATCTTCGCGGCTCCGGCCTCTTCGACCAGCAGCACGCTCCCGAAGGCGAGTGGTATGATGCCGGCACCGCTCACATTACCGTTGACGGTAACGAAGCCGGTCTCACCCTTGAACACTCCGAGGACGGAACGGTTGCGACCGTGATCGAGAACGGCGACATCACTCCGGGCACGTATCAGAACGTACCGTTCTCCTATCCGGTGCGTCGCGGCAGCGAGACGGAAACGCTCACGCTCACGATCCCGACGCTCAACGTGGCGTAAGGGTACAGGCTGGGTGCGCCGCCAAGCTGGCGGCGATACTACGGTGGTGGGGCGAGCCCTCCGGGCGAGCCGTGACAACAAGCGTACAACAGCAAGTTGTGGCGGCTCGGCGAGACGCCTCGCCCCACCATTGACGGCTCGCCCCACCGGGCGGCCAGGGGCTTACCTTCGCCAATATGGCGATCTTCGTGATGTGCGACGGCGGTTTCGCCACCGACAACGTTGCCGGCAACTTCGAGCAGATATGGAAGGCGTTTTCGCCAGAGACGATCAGGAGGGTAATTTGAAACCGTAACCCGCCGAAACGTGATGAAACGGCATTTCCTAACCCGCCGAAACGTGATTTCTTTCTTGCGCTCCTAAGGATGGAAATAGACTTTCTGATTCCGGCGGCATCTATCGGGCGAAGCCGCAACATACGTCCCGTCGAGGTGAAATCCTCAAAACGTTATACGTATGGGTGAAAAACGCAGATGCGCCCTGCGACAAATAGCTCGGCGTTTCCCTTATCACAACCACGCGGAGATTTGATATACTATCTGCGCCGAGAGATAAAAGTTTAGACGAGGAGAGAGATGAAGAATGTATTATTAACCGCCACTGCGGTTGTTTCATGTGTGGCCGTCGCTGGCGGGCTGGGTTTTCCGAAGCCTGGCGATGAGGCGGCGAAGACTATCCGTGCCGACTTCAAGGCACCGCCGCCTGGCTACGGCGAGGTGCCGTTCTGGTGGTGGAGCGGACGCGAACCGCTCAACAAGGAACGGCTGCTCGAGCAGATCGAGGAACTGCACAAGGCGGGGATTCCCGGCGTGCAGGTGAACTACGCCCACTACCGCACGGGGACGAGGCCCACGCAGGACTCCACGCCGCCGCTCTTCACCGACGAATGGTGGGACTTCTTCTCGTTCGCCGCGCAGGAGTGCGGCAAGCGCGGCATGGGCATCTCCCTCTCCAACTACACGCTCGACTTCCCCGAGGCGGACAATCTCTGGCGCAAGACCGGCATCAGCACGCCCGAAATGCGCGCCACCGAGCTGGTGTACGAGAAGGGCAATATCGTCAAGCGCAAGGTGCCGCGCACGTACGACCCGCTCAACCCCGAATCAGGCAAACGCGTGGTGGAGCGCTTCTTCAATCCGTTCATGGAGAAGGTGCCGGCGCATCTGCGCGGCGGGCTCAACTATTTCTTCCAAGACGAGCTGATCCTCTCGCGTGACATCCTCTGGCTGTGGTCGGACGACCTGCCCGCCGAGTTCAAGAAGCGGAAGGGCTACGACCTCGAGCCGATGCTGCCCGCGCTCTTCGGCGACCACGGCCCCGACACGGCCAAGGTGCGTCTCGACATGAACGACGTGATGAGCGCCCTCGCCTGCGAGCGCTACTACAAGCCGATCTACGACTGGCACGCGAGCCGCGGCCTCATCTACGGCTGCGACCAGGCGACGCGCGGACGCCATCCGATGAACAAGTATATCGACTACATGCGCGTGATGAAGTACTTCACCGCGCCCGGATTCGATACGCCAGGACGCTCTGCCGACATCATCAAGAACAAGGTAGGCTCCTCCATCGCGCACCTCTACAACCGTCCGCGCGTGTGGCTCGAGGGCTACCACTCGCAGGGCTGGCAGGCTTCCACGACGACGATCTTCGACTCTACCTGCCACAACTACCTCTACGGCTCGAACCTCCTCAACCTCCATGGCCTCTATTATTCCACCTACGGCGGCTGGTGGGAGTGGGCACCGCCGTGCTATCACTTCCGCATGCCGTACTGGACGTACATGAAGACGTTCCTCAAGTACTTCGAGCGTCTGAGCTACGTGCTCAGCCAGGGCGTCCACGTGTGCGACGTGGCGGTGGTGAACCCGCTCGAGCCGTGTGTGTACAACAGGGACAGGGGCAATGTTTCCGTGGGCGTCGCCCATGACATCGTGCGCCGCCTCGTCACCGAGGCGCAGACGGACGTCGACTTCATCGATGCCGATTCGCTCGCCCGCGCCGAGGCGAAGGATGGACGCCTGTGCGTCGCGGGCGAGGCGTATCGGATGGTTGTCGTGCCGGACATGATCGCGATCAAGCGGTCGTCGCTTGAAAAGCTAGTTGCGTTCAAGCGCGCGGGCGGCAAGGTAATCGTCCTCGGCGCGAAGCCGCAGTTCACCGATGCCCCGCACACGGAGAAGGCGAAGATTGACGCGCTCGTCGCGGAACTGGTGGGGCGGTCCCCCTGTAACCGCCGCGCGGATGGACAGCAAGCGTACAACAGCAAGATGCCCGCCAAGCCTTCCGCAGAGCAGCTGAAGGTGATTGCGAACTCTGTCGGCACGCCCGACTTCCGCGCGCCCGGCGAAGCCAAGGCGCTCCACCGCCGCGTGGGCGCGTACGACGTGTATTTCATCTGCGACCTGAAGGAGACTGGCGACTGCACGTTCCGCGCCGCAGGCACGCCTGAGCTGTGGAACCCGTGGGACGGCACGCAGAAGTCGCTCACGGACTTCAGACGCAATGCCGACGGCACGACGACGGTGAAGATCGCGGGCGACGGTGCGCCGAAACTCGTGGTGTTCGCGCCTGGCACGGATGTTGTCGGAGGGAAGACAGCAAGCGTACGACAGCAAGGTAGCGGCGCGCCGCAGGATGTCGTTGTTTTGGACGGCGAATGGGACTTCACGCTCAAGCCCACGCTCGACAACAAATGGGGTGATTTCCGTCTCCCCGTGCGCGAGCGCTACATCGGCGCGGAGATACGCCGTGTGAAGATGGTGGGCGCGGAGAAGCTCAACCTTCCCGCCGAAATGACGGTCGGTTTTGGTCTGCAATTTCTTGACGGCAACGGCTCGCCGTTCCTCTTCTCCTGGCGTGAGGGCGTGGAAGGCAAGCCGGGTTTCCAGAACTGGCACCATGGTTTGAACGGCGTCGTGGGCGACGATTTCTTCGTGCTGGGTCCGTACAGCATGAGGCTCTACGACGTTGCGCCGCCGCGGGGGGCGAAGCCCGGTGCGGCGTACAAGACCTTCGTTTACGCGCCCTGTGCCTGCAAGGCGAAACCCGTTTCGCACGGCGTGGAGCCGAAGACCATTGCGCTTGACGGCAAGGCGTGCAAGGTGGGCGAGGAGGTCGCGATCGCGGCGGGTTATCATGAGCTGGCCGTGAACTACGATAAGTTCGGGCGTGCCGCGCTCGTGATGATGCGCACGGACATCAAGAGCGAGTCGTCGAAGGTGCCGCTTTCGATGTGTTGGTATAACGACCCGGCGGTGCTGCCGTTCGACCCGTTCGGCGGCAAGATCAAGGAGGGCGTGTACACGGCCACGCTGCCGCCCGCGTGCGAGGAGGTCGAGATCACGCTGCGCGGGACGTTGCTTTCCGCCAACATCGCCGGCGCAGATGCCGAGGTGGAGCTGGTGAGACAGCAAGCGTACGACAGCAAGGATGGCAGGTCGTCGGGACAACAAGCGTACAACAGCAAGGGGGAGAAGGTATATCGCGTCAAGCCGAGATTGGCGAATGCGGGCGTGGCCGCGCTCACGCTCAAGGTCGTGCACGAGCCGGGCTTCATCGGCGGCGCGGCGTTCACGGAGCCGATGCGCCTCAAGTGCGGGAAGGGCAAGATCGCGCTCGGCAACTGGGCGCTGATCGCCGACGGCCTTCGCTTCTACTCGGGCGGGGCGATCTACGAGAAGGACTTCACGCTTACGAAGGAGCAGGCGGCGGCGTCCGCAACGCTCGACCTCGGGCGCGTGGGCGCGTGCTGTGGCGTGTCGGTGAACGGCGGCGAAGAGAAGGTGCTGTGCTGTCCGCCATGGCGCGTCGAGATCGACGGGCTCAAGGAGGGGGCGAACACGATCAAGGTGACGGTGTACAACACGCTCAACAACCACTACCAGACGATTCCCACTCGTTACCGCACTACGGTGGAGAATGAGCCGTCGGGTCTGATTGGTCCGGTAAAGATTGGCTTTGAAGTGAAATGAAAGAGGATTAAAAGATGAACATGAAGAGAAAATCGTTCCTGCTTGGACTCGCGGGAGTTGTCGCCGCAGTCTTCATCGCCGGATGTACGCAGTCGGACGCCATCCGCGTGGGCAGCTATAACATCCGCACTGGCGGTGCGGACAAGGAAACGCCTAACGCCTGGAAAGAGCGCAAGGACGATCTCGTCGCATTGCTGAAGAAAATGGACCTGGACGTGTTCGGGCTTCAGGAGGTCATGCCGGCGCAGGCGGAGTTTCTGCGGGAGAAGCTGCCGGAGTACGATTACGTGGGTGAGTTTCGGAATGAGGACCGCGTGAGCGGCGAGGCTTCGCCGGTCTGCTACCGCAAGGATCGCTTCGAGGCGCTGAAGAGCGGTACGTTCTGGCTTTCCGAGACGCCGGACGTGCCAGGCTTGAAGGGATGGGGCGCGGCGTGTCCGCGCGTATGCTCCTACCTCATCCTGCGCGACAAGCGCACAGGCGTGAAGTTCTGCTTCGCCAACACGCACACGGACCACGTGAGCGCACTTGCGCGCGAGAAGGGGATGATGCTCATCCTCGAGCGCATGAAGAAGTTCGGGGAAGGCGCGCCGATTGTGTTCACGGGCGACCACAATTGTCGCGAGACGGATGTGCCGGCGATTGCGGTGTCGGGCGTGCTCACGAACGCGCTGTACGCCTGCGAGACGGTGCCGACGGGCAGCTGGCGCACGTTCAACGGCTGGGTGTGGCGCGAACACGAGGTGTCCACCGCCGAAGCGCTGAAGGCAACTCCTGAAGTACGCAATGCGCGGTCCGGCTCGCCTGACGGCACGGGGCGCAAGAAAGAGACGTACGGTGCGCGCATTGACTACATCTACGTGACGCCCGGAACTAGGGTGATGGACTACTCCACCATTGATGCTCCGCGCCCCGGTACGCAGCTGTATCCGTCCGACCACTTCCCGTTGACGGCGACGGTGTCTTTTAACACTGGAAAGTGACGCAAAGATTCCTTTACGGAGTGCTTGCGTTTGGTCTGAAAAAATGAGATAATAAGCCCGATGGCAAAAGAAGTTACAGTTCTCGGCATCGAGGGCGGATACCTCCATGGCATACGGCTAGAGGAGCGGAACGGCGCATACGAATGTGCCGCCGCCGAGTCGTGGCCAATTGAGGAAGAGCAGCCAGTGGCGGAGCTGGAGGCCGGTGAGACGTCAGATGCGCCTGCGCAGTCAGACGAATCCGGTGAGGATGAGTCCGCCGACTCGGTTGCGGAGGAGGACAAGCCGCTTGCCCGTGCGTTCAAGGCGGCTGCAGAGTTTTTCGAGCAGCGAGAATTCGCGTTAACGCTCCCGCTTTCGAAGTTGCTCGTGAGGGGCATGCGTATGCCATTGGAGGCGCGCGATGACTTGTCTGGCGCAGCTGCGCAGGCGCTTGACGAGATATCGCCGTTTCCGGACGAGGAACTTGCGCCTGCGGCGGAGGTCGTGTCAGAGACGGATTCCGAGCTGCGGGTACTTGTATCCGCCCTGCCAGCTGCTGCCGCCGAGGAAATAGGCGCGGCGCTAGATGCGGCGCGGGTTCACGTGACGCACACGGATGCGACCGCGCTCGGCTGGCTGCGCAGCCTCTGGCCGCGCCTCTGTGAGGTGGAGGTGCAGCGCCGTCTCGTGTTGCTGCACTTCGGCGAAGAGTGGGAGCTTGCGGTAATCGACGGTGGAGCGCCCGTGCAGTTGCGTGGTATCGGCAGTGTGACCTCCGCAGCGCAGTTGTGCCGGGAGGTGACGCTCAGCTTGCTGGCGTGCGACGGCGGGGCGCAGGAGATCGGCGACGTGGCGGTGTGTTCCATGCAGCCGGCGGACGAAGACGTCCTGAAGCGACTTGCCGTGTTCGGGCCCGTGCGCATGATCATCGCGGAAAACGCCGTGGCCGGCGTCGAGGGCTGCGCCCGCAGGATAATCGAGGGCGGTACGTTTGACGTGACGCCGGCGGACTGGGTCGAAGCTCGTTCGGAGTCGCGTTTCCGCCGCAGCATGAAGACGTTCCTCTCCGTCGCCGTGGGGCTGTGGGTGCTCGTCATGGGCGTCCTTTTCGGATACGAGGCGGTTTACAACTACATGCGGGACTCGCAGAAGAGCCTGTGCAAGGAGAGGCGGCACGCGCGGGAGTACAAGGAAGTGCTGGATATGACGAACCGCGTGGCGCTGATCGACCGTTACGAGGATCGCTCAAAGTGTGCGCTGGAGATGCTCAAGCTGGTCTCGGACAGCCTCTCCGACGACGAGACCATGGTCATAGAGTACTTCAAGTTCCGTCGTGGCGAAGACGTAAGCGTACGTGGCAAGGCGCCGGACCGCGAGAGTTGGCGTAAGCTCGACGAGGCGCTTCGTGGCGCGCATGTGCCGTCGCCGAACGGCGGCGACGAGGATGACGAGGACCGTCCGCTGCTCTTCGCCGAGGTGAAGCCCACGGAGGGTTCGCAGAATCGCGACGGCCTGTTCCCGTTCACGGTCACCGCGAAGTTCCCGGTGTCCGAGGACGATAGCGCGGGAGGTGGCAAGAAATGACGATGCCGGGTGCAAAGTCGCGCAGAGACCGCATGATCATCGCGATCGTGGTGGTCGTGGCGTTGTACGCCCTTGCGGTTGTAATGTGGTTTTCCGGACGAGGAATGGCGTGGGCAAACGCACGCAAGGGCTACGAAAGGGAGCGCAACAGGTTCCTCAGGGAAAAGGCGCTCATTCGTGATCGCGCGCTATGGGAAGAGCGCGCCGAAATGAAGAGGTTGCGCATGCCGACCGTGGCGGATGGTACGGTGTCCGCAAGACGGTGGGAGCGCATAATAGAGGATCTGACCACGCAGTACCACGTCAACACGGGCAAGGGGCTTAAGGCGTCGGAGAACGAGGAAAACCACGGAGGCGTGTGGGAGGTGCCGGTCGAAGTGAAGTTCGACAACACCTCGCTCCAGCGCCTAGTGGAGTTCCTGTACGCTGTAAACACGGCGAAGGACGCCATGATGGACGTCCGTGAGTTTGAAGTTTCGGTGCGAGGGAAGAACGTGGGCGCTATGAACGGCAAAATGGTGCTGACGTGCGCCTACATAAAGGGTGACGAACCCGAAGAGAAGACGAAGTGAAGGGAACAAGGACATGATGAAGACTAACATCAGGAAAATTGCGGTTGTTGTTGCGGCGGTTGCAGTTGCATCCCTTGCGATTGCGCAGAGCACGGCGCCGGGAATGTTGCGCAGGCCAGGCATGTTGCGTGGCAACGGAATGGGGCTGCGACGCCCTGGCGCGGCAGCAACGCAGCCGGCGGCGGAGGCGAAGCCGATAGCGGAACAGCTGCGCGACCTGCCAACGGGAACAAACGGCGTGCCGATGCTCGATTTCGACAACGCGCCCATTGAAATACTGTTGATGTCGTATGCAAAGGAGTCCGGGAAGGTCCTGCTTCCTGCGCCAAACCTGCCCAAGACGCAGATTACCCTCAGCTCCAACGGACGTGAGCTCGACAAGGAAACCTACCTTCAGGCCATCGAGGTGACGCTTACGATGAACGGCATAGTGATCGAGCCGTTCGACAAGATATTCTTGCGCGCTTTCGACCGGAAGTCCGTGCGCACGCAGGGCATACACACTCAGATGAACGTGCCCACGAACGGCATCCCCGAAAAGGGACGCGTAATCAGCCAGCTCATTCGCCTCGACCACATCACCTCCGAAGAAGCTCAGAAGGCCGTGGAGGGATTCAAGGACCCGAACACTCAGGTTCAGGTGTTCGAGCGCAACAACGCAATCCTCATTACCGATACGCAGGAGAACATCAACCGCATGCTTGAGATACTGAAGGAGCTTGACGTGCCGAACCCGGTCTTGGAGGAGGTGTTCGTGCGTGAGGTGAAGTATGCGCTTGCGACGGACATCAAGACATATCTTGAGACAATAGTCACCGAATCTCAGAAGGACACGCAGAAACCTGGCGCTTCCGTCAAATCAACCGGCGCGCCTGGATTCCGGCCAACGGCGCCCACGCCACAGCCGAACCGCCTCCTTAACCTCAATAACCGTCCTGGTGCGGCTGCCGCACCGACGCCTGCGAAACCGAATCCCGTCCTCACCGCCGCCATCTCGGACGCCGACCGCGGAATGATTAGGGGCAAAGTGCTGATCGTGGCCGACGAGCGCTCCAACAAGCTTATCATCATCACGGCGAAGACCAACATGGATTTCTTCGACAAGGTGATCACCACCCTAGACGTGGAGACGACGCCCGAAGTCAGCGTGGAGGTGATTCGCCTTAAGTACGCCGATGCCGAGGAGGTTGCTTCGATGCTCAACGACTTGATTGGCGCAAGTTCCTCTTCGTCCCAGTCGAAGAACAACCAGAATGCAAACGCCAACCGCGGCGCTGCCGCCACGCGCAGCCTCACTGGCAACCACCCAGCCACGCCTTCACGCCCCGCAACGGCCAACCCCACTTTCGCCGGCAACTCCAACCTTGGCGAACTCAACAAGGACAACATCAAAATCCTCGCCGACAAGCGCATCAACGGTATTGTCGTGATGGCCCGCAAGGCGGACATGGCCGCAGTCAAGCGCGTGATCGACGACATGGACGTGAAACTCTCGCAGGTGCTGCTTGAAACCGTCATCGTCCAGGTCGAGCTTGGCGACGACCTCCAGACCGGTATCGACTGGGTACAGCGCGGTCGGCAGAAAACTTTCTCACAAGTACAGCGGGCTGACCAGTTCGGACGTCCGCTGTTCTACGCTCGGGACGCAAATGGCAACTTGCTGACGGATACGTTCGTGCCGGAGGGTTACAGCTCGACCGACTCGTCCGGAAATGCAATTGAAGCGAGTACGGTGGCGGCCATGAAGACGGTCAAGAACATTACACGTGACGGTTTTTACAATAACGGCAGCTATATGCTTGGCGGCGGTGGCGGCTCCGGTACGTCCATGCTTGGTACGCTCATGAATGCTGCGTCCGGCGTAGCGACCAACGAGACGGTCGTTTCCTCGGCGAATCCGATTGGCGGCGGCATAAATTACCTCTTGAAGAGCGACAAGCTGAACATCGCTGCCGTCATACAGGCGGCGAAGAGCGACAGCCGCTCCAAGGTGCTCGCATCGCCGATTCTCATGACGCTTGACAACAAGGAGGCCACGATCGAGGCGACGGACATGATCTACCTCTTCAGCGGCTACCAGTATTCCGGTTCCACCTACTCGGGCTCGCAGGTGCGCAACTACGAGAAGCGCGACATTGGTCTTGTCGTGAAGGTGACGCCTCGCATCAACCCGAACGGCACGGTGGTGCTAGAAATCGACGAGAAGTTCGAGACGCAGGGCGCTGACCAGAACGTGCCGAATGAATCCGGCGGCACTGATCCGTACGCAACCGTTACGACGCGCAAGATGGCGTCCGAGGTGACGGTGGAGAACCTCCAGACCATCGTGCTGGGTGGCCTCGTGAAGAAATCGAAAGTGAATTCGGAAAGCGGCATCCCGATTTTGAAGGACATCCCGTGGATCGGCAAGTGGCTGTTTGGCAGCGTGTCGCAGAAGGAGTCTCGCAGCGAGCTTCTGGTGTTCATCACGCCTTACGTGCTCGACGACGCTGCGGCTTCGCAGGCAGAGGCGTTGCGTCGCAAGCGTGTGCTCAGCGATCCGCGTCCGTGGGACGACGACGGCTGGTCGCTTTCGCCGCTCGCCGATCCGGTCTCGAAGAAGGAGCAGCTGCGTCGCAAAGCTCTTGAATGGGCAACGCAGGACGAGGAACACGAAACGGGTAAGAAGCTCGACGAGGCGAAGGAGAAGCGCGCGAAGGATCTTGAGGAAAAAGCCGACAAGGAACGCAAGGAGTGGGCGGACAAGCACGCAAAGGAAGTGCAGCGCGAGCTCAAGCGCTATGAGCAGGAACAGCTCGACTGGCGCGAGTTCATCGACAAGCTCCGCAAGGAGAAGGAGGAGAAGGCTGCACCCGCGCCGGAACCCGCTTCCGAACCCGCTCCTGTTCCAGCTCCCGTTGTCACGCCAGAGCCTAAACCGGCGCCAGCTCCCGCCACTGCACCGGCGCAGGAAAACCTATTGGAAGCTCTCAAGGATAAATGAAAACTAAAATCCTTATCGCCGTTTTCCTCATTGTCTCCTGCTTTTACGCGGAGGCAGAGAACGTTTATGCCGTGCCGTATTCTGAAACAGGTGTTAGTCTTCGTGATGAGATAACGCTGCCGGCAACGCTCACGGGGCGGGTGTCCTCGGCGTCAAGTGCCACCAAACCCCATATAGTTGAGTTTCAGGTCGATAGGTCTTATGGACTGCAGCCCGCTGCGATTTACACGAACACTGGTACGGGAGCGGTCTTTCGGGCTGAACTTCTTCTAGGAGAAGGGTACAGGGAGAATATTTCTCCTGCAAAGAATCTACCTTTTAGCAGTTCAACTACGTACACGCTCTTCATCTCTGCCTCCACATACAAGGAGGGTGCAAGCTACGCCGTGCGCATAGGAACTTTCGGCGACTTCTCCGTGTCGTTCAACGGCAACGGCGGCAAGGCGTCGCAAACCAACAGGGTTTATGAGCTTGGTAAGACGTACGGCAGTTTCCCCACGGCAACGCGCACTAACTATGTTTTTACCGGTTGGAGCACTGCGGCGAACAATGGCATCGTCGTTTCCGCCAATACGCCTGTGTGCCTGGGTTATAAGACGCTGTACGCCCAATGGAAGGCCGATACCACGTCGCCGACGACGCCTACGAACGTTACGCCCGCTGTAACCAACTATTGGGTTAGGTTTGACTCCAACGGCGGCACTGGCACGATGTCGAACCAGCTTTTTACCGTCGATGTGAAACAGGCTCTTGCGTCAAACGTCTTTACGCGCAGTGGCTACGATTTTCGCGGGTGGGCTACGTCCTCGGCTGGGCGTGCGGTATATGAGGATGGGGCGGTAGTCACGAACTTGGCGGTGGCGGGTGCCACGAATACGCTCTATGCAAGTTGGATGATCTCCTCCGCATTGATTAACGCGCAGGAGGTAGATGGCGTTGTATGGCACTACACGGCTGCGGGTGGCGTGGCGACGATCCAGAACGTGTCCGGCGGTTCTTACGTATCTGCGGTTGATACGTCGTTGAAGGGAACTTTGATTATTCCCGAAACGCTTGGCTCCAATACTGTGGAGGTAATCGGAGAGAGGGCGTTCGCTAACTGCGGTGCCGTCACCAATATTGTGATTCCTCTTGGCGTCACTACGATTGGCAGCTATGCCTTTACGGGGTGCAAGAGGCTTTCGCCTGGCATCACCATCCCGGAAAGCGTTGAGACGATGGGCTCTTACGTCTTTGCGGATTGTACCTCCTTGAAGATCGTGCGTTACTGGGGTAACAGGCCTGAGGCGGACGAGTCATTGTACGCAGGTGCGCCGACGTCGCTTGTTTCGGGCGCTTTGCGCGTGCGTTCCGGGTGGGAAATGCAGGATGCGACGGAATCATCTGCCGCGGCCGATGCGAATAGCGATGCCGTTAGCGATGTTGCGACTGCCAATACCAATGCAAATGCCGATGCCGGCAAAGGTGACGACGTGGGCACTAATTCCTCTACGGTCGTGTGGCATGCTTCTTTACCGGAGTCTTGGCCAGAAGGGGTAAATGCCAGGCGTGTCTTCTGGCTGACCGACCAACCGTTGTACAGGGTTGTGTTTTGGGGTGTGCCGGGCATAGACAAAACGGCAAGCATCCAATACTACATTCCGGGGCGTACAATCGCTTCTCTCCCGGAGGAGGAGCCGGAGCGGGAGGGATACACGTTCCTCGGTTGGTTCACCAAGCAGTACGGAGGCACGGAGGTCACGGGTGAGAACGCTGAAGAGTTCGTTGTCGATTCGTCGTTTTCGATTTACGCCCACTGGCAGAAGGATGATGACCCTGAAACGCTTTCCGATTTGGAATACGACTTTGCGTCCGCCCATGTTTACGACGGTTATTTGCTGAATGACGAAAGTGGCGTGGTAGGAACAATCCAGCTGAAGACGTCCAGGGCGAAGTGGAATCGGAAGGAAGAGGAGACGAACGTGACTGCCAATGCGACGATATCGCTGCTTGGCGAGGGGACGATAAAGTTGAATGGGGTGCTTGGCGAGGATTTGTCTGGCGAGTTGGCATCCAAGTCAAAGCGCGCGTCAGAAGAACGGGTGCTAGAGGTGGCACTGACTGGAAGCGGAATGGAGGGCACGTTTGGTGACTATGCGGTAGTTGGAACACGTTACATATACGGTAAGAGGACGTATCTGGATCGTTCAAAGGCCATGGCGGCCGATGAAGACTGGAATGGGTATTACGTAGTGGCGCTGAAGGCTGAATCTGGCGAGTCAAGCCTCGGCAACGGTTATGTGGGGCTGTCCGTGCAGATAAAGAGCGGAGGCTCTGGGCGTGTGACGGGTACAATGCCTGATGGTACGAAGGTGGCGTACACCGGGAGGTTGGAGGTTTTGGACGACTACTGTCTGCTGCCCGTGGTTGTACCGCTTTACTCCGGGAAGAAAGGTGGATTCGGTTTTCTCATGGCCTTTTCGAACGAGGGCGTGTCTGCGTCGGGAGTGTCCCGATGGGAAAATACGGCTGCGCCTTTTACATCCGAGATGGCGGCGGAAGGTGCTGGAAATGTTACGAGTATTCTGTCTGGCGCGTCGTTTTCAGTTGAAGGAGGATTTGAGATAGAAGGCGTGGAAATTGACGAGTCGTTGCTCCCGGACAACGTGTATGTGACGACGTCTGGCAAGAAGTGGCGGGCGCCGAAAGCCGATCGCGTGAAATTCATCAAGGACGATGCCGCATACGAGGTGCAGACGGAGCGTGGCAACCCGTCGGGACTGGCGTTGTCATTTAACGCTAAGACAGGGACGTTCCGTGGAAGCTTCAAGGTGTTTGGCGTCACCGAGGCTGGCAAGTCTAAAAAGTACACGGCGGTTGTCAATGGCGTCGTGCTGAACGGCGAGGGATTTGGCGTGGCCACTATCAAGAAAGTCGGTGCCGTGCCAGTAATTTTGAAAACGGAGTGAAACCGATTGTAGTCAAAGCCGCAGACGCGGATTCGATTGCCCGTCTGTGGGGCGAGCTGCGCCGCGTGGACCGACTTAGGGCCGGCGAGGCCGTGATATTCGACGTTTCCGAGCTTGAGGGCACTACAGCCGTTTTTGAGGCATTCTTCCTTGCCCTAGACCGCCACGCCGCCGCACGAGCTGCGCACGTTGAGGCCGTAGATCCGAAGGGGTTGCTTGCGCCGATCCGCGCACGTTACGATTTCGCCGCCTACGACGGTGCGGCACCGACTGCCCACAAACACCGTCCGTTTCTGGTTGCCGTTGGACAGGGTATGTACGGCTGGTGCGCGTCCGTGCGTGCGAACTGCGCCTTTTTAGGCGAGACGTTCGTCAACGCGCTCTCAATGCTCGTTCATCCGCGCCGATTCCGCTTCCGCGATGCGGCGCTCGCCTTCGAGCGCGCAGGCTTCGACGGTCTGCCCATAACAGCCATGATCGGTTTCCTCCTCGGACTGATTCTCGCATTCGAGAGCGCGGCGTCGCTCAGGATGTTTGGCGTGGAGGTGTATGTGGCGGATCTCATTGCCATAGGGCTTTTCCGAGAGCTTGGCCCGCTCGTCACTGCAATCATCCTCGCAGGACGGAGCGGCAGTGCGTTCGCCGCCGAGATAGGCACGATGAAGGTGGACGAGGAATTGGACGCGCTTACGACGTTCGGTCTCCCGCCGGTACGTTTCCTCGTGATGCCGCGCGTCGTTGCCGCAACGCTCGCAATGCCGTTTTTGACGATCTTCGCGGAGCTTGCGGGGCTCGTGGGCGGATCAATCGTGCTGCAGCTGATGCACGTGCCGGCGGTGGTTTACTGGCGTCATGTGATTTCCGCTTCGACTGTGTTCACCGTCTCGCTCGGATTGGGGAAGTCGGCGTTATTCGGTTTGCTAGTGGGGCTTATCGGCTGTTCGGCAGGGATGCGCACGCGCAATACGGCGGACGGAGTGGGCGTGGCCGCCACTGCCGCCGTGGTAGGAGGAATAGTGGCCATAGCCGTGGCGGACGGCATTTTGGCCGTGGTCTGCCATTTGCTGGGGGTGTGACGGATGAATGTGGCGGATCCCATAATCAGCGTGGAGCACCTTGACGCAGGATATCCTGGAATCACGGTACTAAGCGACGTTAACTTCACTGTGTCGCGCGGGGAGGTGTTTGCACTCCTAGGCGGGAGCGGTTGCGGGAAATCGACGATCATGAAGCACCTGATCGGACTCAACCCCGTGCCTGCGGGTAAAATCACCGTGGCGGGACTTGAAATGAACCGCGCGAATCGTACGAACATCCTGCGCAAGATTGGCGTAATGTACCAGTCTGGCGCGCTGTTTGGGTCGATGAGCGTCTTGGAAAACGTGATGTTGCCGCTCGAGGAGTTCACTCGCCTCCCGCCCGCCGCCCGCCGTACGCTTGCGCTGATGCAGTTGGAGCTTGTGGGATTGAGGGATGCGGCGGAGAAGATGCCGGCCGATCTTTCTGGAGGTATGAAGAAGCGCGTGGCGATAGCTCGCGCACTTGCCCTTGAGCCAGAGATACTGTTCCTCGACGAGCCGAGCGCGGGATTGGACCCGCTCACGTCAAGTGCGCTAGACGACCTCATCCTCCGTCTTCGCGATACGCGAGGCGTCACGTTCGTGGTCGTCACGCACGAGCTTCCGAGTATTTTCAAGATAGCGGACCGATGCGCGATGTTCGACCGCGCCCGGCATTCGATGGTGGCGCTCGGACGTCCTGTCGAACTGCGCGAAGGCTCGTCTGACCCCTTTGTTCGGAAATTCTTCAACCGAGGAGACTCCAATGGCAGCTGACAACCAGCCAAACTACGCGAAAATAGGTTTCTTCATCCTTGCAGGCATCGCCCTTACGGTCGGCACTCTCGTCTATCTTGGCGGATTCGGCGCGGAAAGGCACGAGTTCATCGCCGAGACGCACTTCTCGTATCCGGTCTCGGGGCTTGACGTGGGCAGTGCCGTCAACTTCCGTGGCGTACGCGTTGGGTCTGTGCGTAGAATATCCTTCGTGGGAGCGGAGTACGACGAAATCACAAATCCACTCGACCGACGCCAGATATACGTTGAACTTGCGCTGGATACGCGCCTGTTCCGCATGGGCAGTAAGGACGAGCGTGTGCGCGAGGTTCTGGAACGCCTTGTCGAGCGCGGTCTTCATGCGATGGTGTCGTCCTCCGGCGTGACGGGCCTTTCGAGGATAGAGCTGAACTTCCCGACGCTGCGCATAGCTGACGAGAAGATCAGCTGGCGTCCGCAGTACGTGGTGATTCCGCCGGCGCCGTCGATTCTACAGAGCGCGGCGGACTCCGCCACGCAGATTCTCGACCAGCTCAACAAGATGGACTTCGTCACCGCGTGGAGCAACGTGGTGGAGTTGACTGGTGCCGCGAGCCTGCTGCTGAACGACGCCTCCGCGCTTATACAGTCGCAGAAGGGGAACGTTGGCGAGATACTCGACAACGTCCGCGAGGCGGCATCGGGCCTGCGCGCGTTTACGGACGAGATTCGCTCGAATCCGTCAGCGCTGCTTCGCTCATCCACGCCGGAACGCCTGGAAGAGACGAAGTGAGGCCACGAAAAAATGGGGGAACCTCCAATGGTTGCATTTCTTTCCCACGGACACGCTGAAATATGATATACTACCCGCGTTGAACCTTTCAGAAGCGCAGGGTAGTTTCCGCGAGTTTCGCCAAGCCGTGTGACTTGCCTCGCGAATGGCGCGAAGGGAGGGTTTGCATTATCGCAGGAGATAAATGAAACTGAAGCAAATATTTTCGGTGACTGCGGCGTGTACGCTCGCGGCCGCCGCCGTCGCGGCAGATGCCACCGCCCCGAAGCGCGTGCTGGTGTTCAGCAAATGCGAGGGATTCAACCACAAGGCGTCAATCGCGGCGTGCAAGCAGAGGATGTCGGAGGAGGCGAAAAAGGGCGCGTTCACCGTCGATTTCTCCGACGACTACGCCGCGTTCAAGATCGAGAACCTGGTCAAGTACGACGCCGTCGTCCTGAACAACACGACCTGCCTCAAGACGAAGGACAACCCGCACGTGGCGCCGTCAATCTGCTCGTACGTGCGCTGGGGCGGCGGCCTCTGCGTGATCCACGCTGGCGCGGACAACTTCTACGACGCCCCCGAGTGCTCCCACCTCGTTGGCGGACGCTTCGATGGCCACCCCTGGGGCGCGGGCGGCGTCTGGGCGTTCAAGGTTGAGGATCGCGAGAGCCCGCTCACCGCGCCGTTCAAGGGCTTCGCCGACGGGAAGTTCAAGCGCAGCGACGAAATCTACCAGCAGTCGTCTCCGTTCTACGACCGCTCGAAGCTCCACGTCCTCATCTCGCTCGACCTCTCCGATCCCGTCACGGCGGGGCGCAAGGGGCAGAAGCGCGCGGACAAGGACTACGCCGTCTCGTGGATCCGCCGGTACGGCAAGGGACGCGTGTTCTACACCACCTTCGCTCACGACCAGCGCGCCTGGAACGCCCCCGATACGCGTGCGCACATTTTCGCCGGCCTCGCCTACACCTTCGGCACCCTCAAGGCCGATGACCAACCAGTCGGGGTGGCGGGCGCCTCGCCCGCCAAGTGCTGCCCCTTCTACCTCCCCTCGCTCGAAGCGTGCGCGGCGGACGTGCTGGACAAGCCCTACACCGGCGTTGACGGGCGCGTGCGCGACGAGCGCGCGGCCCGCCTTGGCGCGGCGTTCGGTCGTGCGGTGGAGAAGGGCGAGGCGAAGGCCGCCGCGCCGCTCGCCCGCCGCGTGTTCGAGAAGCGCGACCTCCCCGAGACGCTCCGCGCCACGGCGGCGCGCGTGCTGCTCGCGGCCGATCCCGCCACGTTCGGCGAAGTGCTGGGCGACAAGGCGAAGAAGGTTCGCCAGGCCGCGTTCGGCCTTGGGCTTGCGATTCCCCCGTCGTCCTTCGCAAAGGCGTTGCCCGGTGCGACGCCGTGTCTCCAGCGCGCGATCATCGCGCACCTCGCGCAGGCCAACGCCAAATGCTGCAAGAAGGCGGTGGCGGACATGACGGCCAGCTCAGACGAGGCGACTGCCGCGGCGGCCACGGTTGCGCTCGGTACGCTCGGCTGTGCGGAGGATGTTCCGCTCCTCGTCAAGCTGCGCGCGCGTGGCGGCGCCGTGGGCGCGGCGGCAGACGAGGCGCTTGCAGAAATCCCCGGCGCGGGCGACATGATCTTTGACCTTGCCGCCAAGGACAAGGGTGTTCTCGCGGTGGCGGCGAAGCGTGCCGAGACGAAGCTGCTTCCGCGCTGGAGCGCGTTCATCGAATCTGGCGACCCGGCTGTGCGCAAGGCTGCGTGGCGGGCGTTTGGCAAGATGGCGTCTGCGGCCACGGAGGCGTCCGCGTTCGCCTGGTTCACGAATGTCAAGGATGAAGAGGCTTCCGCCGCCGCAGGAGTGGTGTGGAACTCGGTGAAGTCCAAAAACGCCGACGCGCGCACGGCGCAGATCGTCGATTTGTGGAAGAAGGGCTCGCCCGCCGCGCGCAGGGAGGCGGAG
>Ga0310694_10002649_pt1 | contig 18098 bp, 27 predicted proteins | sample 174DNAGHGhighgp2_FD_203884 | JGI IMG/M metagenome (GOLD analysis project Ga0310694, IMG submission 203884) | Sheep rumen microbial communities from Palmerston North, Manawatu-Wanganui, New Zealand - 1742 DNA GHGhigh gp2 (v2) (version 2) | ecosystem: Host-associated > Mammals > Digestive system... | reverse complement strand
TAAAACCAAAACGCGCGTGCGCGTGTGCGCCGCGCGCGTCGCCCGCTTGCGTGGTTTCCCATTCCCATCCCTTTACTTAGTTAAGTAAAGGGTGGGGAATGGGGAAACGGGCTTTGCGGTGGGAATCGCATCATTTTGTGCCGTGTGTGTATTTGGCCGTCAGCGGGTCTTTTATCAGATACCCTGCCTCGATGCACTCATGGAATATCTCACTGATGCGCCGGTTGCTTGATACGCCCTGCTGCTTCAGGTAGTTGGCAAGGTCGGTGTATCGTTCCGGCTTGTCGCTCCAGGGATAGTCCTTGAAGGGGTCATCCTTGATACCGCCGTATTCATCGCCAGTGTAATCGTTGACAATATCCTCGATGGCTTCTGCCGCCGTTTTCGCGGCGAACACGGCCTTTTCTATCACCGTCTGGGATAATTCATCACCTCGCTGAACGTGTGCTGCGAGAATGCCCGTAACGATGTAACTCAGCTGTGAGAATGTCGGTGCTTGTTTCTTAGTCATTATTTTGTCGATTTGAAATGTGATATACCGTCTCTTCGTCTTAATCCCTGACGCTCATTGTTGACGGTTCGTTTCTTCCTTAGTTTCAAACATTCGAGGCAATAGCTTCGGTGCTTGTCTTTCTTGGTCTTGTCAATCCCAAACTCTTCGATAGGCTTGATGCAACCGCAATCAGAACATTGCTTGAACTCTACCTGAATATATGTCATTTTATCACGGCTTCTTCGCTGTGATTTCTTGTCGCATTCTTTACAGGTTGTTCGCAAACCGTCTTTTGCATGCGAATCTCTTGAGAATGCCCACAACGGTTTAGTTTCTCCGCAGATTCCACACTTTTTAGATTGTTTGCATCTACCCTTCGACATTCGTGTTACTGCTCCAAATAAGTCCATAGCTTAAAAATCTGGTTCTTTGTTATCTGGTTTATCAAACGGCAGGTCTTCGGCCTGGTCGTTTGGCACGGGTTTCATGTCGGGGTTGAAGTGGTATTTAGGCCGCTGCTTGTCGCCCGACTTGTAGAGCATCTTCGTCTCGAGTCCGATGTCTATCAGTGTCGTGCGTCGGCGGTTGGAAGTCACGCCCTGCTGCGTCAGCCCTCTGTCGAGGTCTGAACGGCTCATGCCAGATGATTCCCACGTCAGACGAGAGAAACGCTCGTAGGCTTCCGTCTCTGCCTGTTGCCGTTTCACGTCGGCTGGATTGATAACGGTCGCGCCGTTGTCCTCAATCTCCACGGGCTGGCCCCAACCTCCGGCGTTGGTGACGTACTGGAATAGCCAGTCGGCCACGTCCTTGCCACGCGCCTTGTTCTGCTTCACACGGAAGTAGATGTCTGGCAGGTCGGGTCGCTGCTCGTTGGGCTTCAAGTCGCATTGCTTAATCTTGATGACGGTGAATATCTCCGACACCTTGCGCTGGGTGATAGAGCCCAACGTACCGACCAACTTGTCAACCATCGGATTCTCATGCAACACCGCCCACAGGCTTGTGTCGTAATGCGTCGCCAGCATCATGCACTTGCGGATGATGGGCTGGCACTCCACTTGGTCGTTGTAGTCTTCCACAATATCAAGCATACCGTCCAGGAAGATGTCGGTCGGTCCTACCTGCCAAATGGCTTTCAGTATCTTGCGCCATCGTTCTTTCGCCGTCTCTGTGTCGCGCAGTCGCAGGATGAAGAAATGCTCCTTGGCCTGTTGCGGGTCGATGCCCGACATAGAGATGACGCGGTTCTTGAAGGCGATGGTATCGTCCTTGCCCTGCTCCGTGTCGATGTGCAGTATGCGCGTCGGTCGCGGCTGATAGATGGGGCGGTTCGTGTCGTCGTTGATGATGTTGCCCTCGTCGTCGCGCTGGATGTGCCCCACCTGTCGGCAGATGGTCTTGCCGAACTGCCCTCCGAGTGTGGCCGCTTCCAGTTGGCTCATGAGTCCCGTCTTGCCGTTGCCTGGCTTTCCGCTGATGATGTGCAGCTCGCCCACGTCGGCAAACGGCACACCCTCGCGCTCCATCGTGTATCGCGGCGGTCGGTAGGGCTCGTCAAAGTCGAGAAAGTCGCCGCTGATGTCCACCGGCATCCAATCGTCGCCCTTCAGGAAGTCTGGCTGCGGCGGTGCAGCTGTCTGCTCTCCCGGCAGTGGTATTTTGTTCTGTTGTTCGCTCATAGTTGCTTGTTCTTATGCGTCGCGCTGAAACGTGAAGCCGTCCTTGATGCAGTTGGCCTCGAACTTCGCGCTGCGCTGTGTCTCGTCGTCGTAGTAGATGACGTATCGGCCTGGCTGACCCTCCGAGCAGTCCATGTCGAGCAGGTAGCCGCGCTTCAGGGCGTTGCATCGGTGGTGCAACTGGCTACGTGTGTATGGATTCAGTACCACCACCTTCAGGCTCGTCTTGCGCTCGAGTCCGTAGATGATGCGTCGCTTCTCCTTGCTGATCATTTCCTTGCGGTTCTCGCTGCGTTTCTTCAGCGAGGCTTTCCACTTCCTTGGGTGCTTCCGTTTGGCGGTGTCCTGTGGCAGTTCTCGCAGTCCTGCGCGAACCTCTTCCCACCGTCGGCGGTTGCCCTCCAGCGTTGCCTCGCTGGGTGCGTGACCTCGCTTGCGGTCGTAGCAGCCGTTGCGCTCGTTGGTCTTGGCCATCGCCTTCGTCTGCCGCCGCTTGATAGCCCGCCAACCCTCATCGCTCTTGGTGAGGTGGAGTTCACGGGCGAAGCAGTGGAGCTTGTAGAGACTGATGCCCATTGCCTTCGCCAGCCGCTTGTTCTCGATGGTGGGGAACCACTGGCAGAGCCACTCGCGCTGCTCGTCGTTGAGCACCCGGCGGTGTACCTTGCCACGGGTCATTTCAGTCTGTCCTGGGTATGGTGTCATATTCGTCTGTCATTCTTAAAAAGTCCTTGGTGCGGATATGCTCAAATAGGTGCATCTGGCTCGGCATCGTCGAGACCCAGCGGATGAGTTGCCGCGTCTTCAGTTCGTCGGTGCCCGTGCGGTCTTCCACCATCAGGATGAAGTTCTTCCACCAGTCGCTCTCCGTGGCCAGGTCGTCGTCGCGCTCCGAGTGTCGGGTGTCGCGTGTGGCCCGCTGTGCCCATTTGCGTGAAGCCTTGACCAGCTTCCGCAGTTCCTTGAAGTAGGAGCGGTCGCGGTCGTCGAGTGGAGTCTTCACCTTGGCCAGCAGGTCGTCGATGTCGAGCAGCATGCTGTCTATCACGTCGGCCAGCACCGTCGTCAAGTCCATCATCACGGCCACCGTCTCGATGTGGCGGTGCAGTTCCTCGCGGGTAAGTCCCGTGGCCTGAATGAGGTGCAGTGCGTCGATGATGGTGTCCCACTGCTTGCGTGTCTCGTCGGTCATCGCTTCCAGTTGTTATTCATCAATTGCGGGTGCTGGTTCGGCATCCCGTTGCGTTGATGCTCAGAGAGCCACCCTGTCGGGCGACTCTCCGGGAAATAGTCAGAACGGCAGGTCATCGGTTTTATCGTTGTTTATAGGATTGCCGTTTGCGTCTACTTTCGGGGGAAATGGGCCTTGCTGCTGTCCTTGGTTCGGCTGTGCCTGCTGTTGTCCCACTGCCTGAGTGTTCGCCTGCTGAGCGGGCTGATTCGAGGGCTGTGGGTTTTTCGATGCACTTGCTCCAATGAATGTCACAGCGTCGAGTCGCGTCTCGTTGAACCAACGGCCATTGTACTCATGGGCTTCGATGTGGAAGCGCACGCGCACCTCGTCGTTTGGTTGCAGATTGAACTGCTTGATCCTGTCTTCACCGAAGACCCGCATCACGATATACGATGGGTTTGTCTGATTCGGGAACCAATAGTATGCCATCACATATTCCTGTGACATCCACGGGTTGCCGGTTGTTTGGCTGACACCGCTTGCCGCTGGCATCACCACCGAGATTTTTCCTTCTAATTCCATATTTTTAATATATTGATGATTGAATTGCTTTACGGTTCTCACTGCGGCTGATGCCTTCTTCCGTCTGGCGGTCAAAGACCGCCTTGCGGCTGTCGATGTCGCGCACTCTCGCCGCCCTCATGTGGCGGTCGAACTTGTCATCCTCTACCAACTTGCGCTGGCGGGATGCTTTGATTGATTCTTGATGTGTCATAATGATAGATAAAAAACTTTGCTACGCTTCGCTGGTCTTTACTTCGCTTTGCTGGACTCGGCTCGTCTACGCTTAGTTTGGATATAACCGTGCTCAACTTTACTAAACTGCGCTGTACTTAACCACGCCAGGCTACGTTAGAATAATATTTTGCCATACTACGCTTTACTGCGCTGCGTTTGAATATAACTTTGCTATACTCAACTTCGCTACGGTAGGCTCCGCTTATCCAGACTAAACTACGCTATTTTATTTCTTCAATCGAATATCTTCCGTAGCACTGCCGATACGTCCCGATGCCGTACCGCAGTCCGGCATTCACCATCGCATTCCAAACCTCGCCTTTGTTTAATTGTGTCTCGTCGAAGTGCAACTCGTCATCCAGACTCCACTCGGGGATAATCATGCGAGCCGTCACAATCTTCGATTTCATAATGCCGACTGGTCGAATGTCCACGTACTTCTCGGCGTGGTCATTCCACAATTCTTCGGGCGTGCAACCGTTATCGGCAAACTTCAGGATGCCGTCATTGAATACGAACACGCTGCGCTGGAACTTTGCGCCCAGCTTGTTCTCCTTGGCTCCTGCCTCGAAACTCTTGGCAATCATGTTTGCCGGAAGGAAATACTGCCCCTTGTTGTTCCAATAGCACGATGCCAGGAACTTCAGATGGAATATTTCGTTCTGGTCATCGTCAGTCTTCTTGCGCTTCGATGTCAACTCGGCAATAGCCTTGGTGAACTCATTCATCGGATTAACCGTCTGTGGGTTGTTGAGCATGAGGGGACAGGTGCCAGTCATGCGGAATTTAATACTCTTCATAGTTGCTTGAATGTTATTATTTAATGTTAGGATTGTTCAGCATCGCATGTTTCATCAGGATTTCCTCAACGTTCATGCCGTAGGCGAGGTGGTGACTCTCGATGAACATATCGAGTCTCTGGGCGACGGACTTGCCAAATCCGCGTGTCTTCTCATATACTTTGCGGGTATGTATCAGTGCGTCGCCCACGGTGGCGTTGCTCGAGCCTCCCACCATCTTCATAATGGAGAGCATGCGAGTTGGCAGTCCTGTCTTGTCGATGGTCAGCGGAAGCATAAGGGCATCGTAGACGGCATCCGAATAGGGGATGGTCGCCGTCGGCTCGATGGGCTTGCGCTTGGATTTCTGTGCGAGGTCGCCTTGGGTGATGTGCATCGTCGTTTTCGGGGCTTTCGCCTTTGGCAGCACGTCGCCGTGGGTGACAATCTTGCTTTCGTCCTTCGGCTGCTTCTTATCATCCACTGGCTTCTCGGCAGAGAGGAACAGGGCGAGTTTCTCCGTGGTGTCGGTCAGTTTCTTCGAGGTGATGACGAGTTGGTTCTTCAGCATGGCGATGGTGCTGGCATCCTTGGTGCGACTCTGCTGTAGGGTTTCCAATTGTGCCGTCAGCCTTGCGGCCTCCTGTATAGCGTCGCCCTCCTTCGGCCATGTGGCACAGGCTGTCATGAGGTCGGTGATGGTATCGCGGTCGAGCCAGTCTGTCTTGTGGAGTCCTATGTGGACGAAAATGCCCTCCAGCAGTTCCTGTAGTGTAAAGTACATGTAGCCCTTGCCGTCCACGTCGAGGGAATAGCCTTTTGGCAGCGTCTGTACGCTTACCTTCATCAGTTGTTTCTTAGCCATATTATTTCTTGCTATTCTGTTTGTTGGGTTTCTTTTTGTATTTGGTCTGGTCGCCTCCGCGCCGCTCTATCATTTCGATGCCGTGACGCTTCAGCCGTTCCTTGGCCTCGTGCCGTGCTTCGGGCGACTTGGACAGTCGCAGGGCTTTGGCGATGGTTCTAACCATGTTAGTGGGTATGCCCAGATTTTCGGCTATGTCGCCGTCGATGCCGATGGGGTATTCATTGATCAGCGTGAAGAGCACATCAAAGGAAGCATCCGTGACTTCTACCGGGTCTCCGTCGGTCTCATCCTCATAGATGCGCCTGTTTCTGCCACAGACGATGTCGGTCACGGACTTCAACCGCCACTCCAGTTCGTCGATTTCCTTCTGATGAGCCTCGTGCTCCTTGGCGAGTTTGGATTCCAGCCGACGGATCTTGCTTATCAAGATGTCGTCACTCGGCTGCTGCTCGTCTCGCTCTTTGATGGCTTGCCGGAGTTTTTCATTCTCCCTTTTCAGGTTGGCATTTTCAGCAGTTAGGCTTGGACTGTTGTAGAATATCTTGCGGTCTTTATACACCACCCTGTCCTTATACACCACGCGGTCGCGATAGATCACACTCTGCTTCTGCTGCTGGATGATCCGATTGATAACGCCGCCACTTTGCTTGCAGTCGCCTTGCACCTCCATCGTGTTCACCACGCCACCGTGCATATAGACATCGCCCATGCACGTCACATGCTGAACGACTCCGCCATGAATGTGCAAGTCGTCCATCGTCACTTGCTCTGCCATACGCTTAAAGACTACCAGCCAGTCCCAGTATTATTAGGAATGCCACCAGTCCGATGTGAGTATAAACCACTTCGGCATTCGTAAACGTCTCACCAGCGATTGCCGAGAACGTCATGTTGTTCCGGCTCATCCATTTCGAAAATTTCTCTTTCATAATCATTCGGTTTTAGTTGTTATACTTGGGAATTGGAAAATCTCGCCGCACTCCAGGCAAAACGCCTCGGAGTCGTACAGGCAGAGGTTGTCTGCCGTTGCCCCGCAAGCAGGGCAGTGAATATCTGTCATCTTCATGTCGCCGTAGCCGGACTCGAACCGGCACTGTCAGTCTGAAGGCCTTCTGACTGGATGTGCCATCATTACACTATACGACAATAGAAAGACACCGACCCGACTGCGCCACCCCGTCGGCAAACATCCGCGCTGATGTCGGTGTATAGAGATAAATAGTTCTTTTCATACCTTACTGCCGATTGCTCGGCAGCAAAACCAGCCTGACGTCGTTCAGATCGGGTCATGGATTGTTAGTCTCGCCTCCCCTATCCCGCCTTGGGCTGGATATTTTTCTTGTCTCAGTATGTCAAAGAACCATTTCCCCTTTCATCGCGGAAGGTGAGGGATTCGAACCCCCGAGCCATAGCTGACCTACTCCTTAGCAGGGAGTTGCCTTACCACTCAGCCAACCTTCCTTAATGTCTCTGTTGCTTCGTTTTCAGGCATCATGCCTATGTTTGTGGGGTAAGCAGGAATCGAACCCGCGCCTCGCCTCGCATCTTCACCTTTTCCGGCTTCTGCTCTCAGCACCTTTCCACTCGGCCATTACCCCTTACCTTGTCTTACCCTTGTCTTACCTTGCTGTTGTTCAGTGTGCTGCGGTATCTCCGCAGCATCCTCCCCTACTTCACTTGCAGGCTCTTAATCCTGCCGTCCATCATCATCTCCTGAATCTCATGCAGCGGATAGAGCCAGCTGCCCGAATGTCTCCTGCCCTGATCATCCGTCCATTCCACCCGTGTCCGATTGAAGCACGAGCCGTTACGCTTCAGCCAGTTCGGATTCAGCGTCTCGATATGCTGCGCCAGCGTCTCAGCCGTCACCCATTTCTCAGAGTACTGCTTGAATGCTCTGCGCACCACGTCGAGTATCTTCACCTCCAGTTGCTTCCAGTTCATAGTCCTGCTTATTTCAACCTCTTATAAGCAATCGTCAACCGTTCTCCAGTCTCCACTCGCTCGAACTCCATACCCTCCAGCCGCTTCAGCGTAGCGAACTGAACCCTGGCACTCTCCACGGCCTTCTCATTCGGCAAAACAAACACGCCCATCTGCCCTACGCTGATGGCCCTGATGTCGTCTCGTGTTACTCTGTCTGTTACCATGTTGTTTCTTAATTTTACTTAATTAATTACTCGCTTTGTAACAACTTGGCAGAAAAAGCCGTATATTTGCAATCCGACACCCTCGCAAAGTGTTCGCAAATTGGCGGTTTACCGCTTCAAAAAGACGGCCTCCCGTCTGACGGCTATTTTCATGCCTCGTTGTAGTGTTAATTACTTACGGGTGCAAAGATACAAACTTAATTGGAAACTCAAGACAATATTGGGTAATTTCGGTTAAGATTTAAGAATTATTAAGGTTAGGAATGGCTAATTGTGGATAATTATGGACAAGAAACTAAAAAATGAGTTGTTCAGAGTTGCCGTCGATTATCTTTTCAACGAAAAGAAAGTCGGTAGCCAGAAAGAATTGGCTGAGAAAATAGGTATCACCGAGCAATCACTGTCTCGCGTGATGAACGGAGGCCGCACCGTCTCCGACAAGACCCTGCGTTTAATGAATGAAGCATTCGGCGGCATCTTCAATATGGCCTACTTCCGTGGTGAAGACCCTCACTGCATGCTTATGGAAGATTTGCTCTACTACAAAAAGCACCCAGAAGAGCGTCTTGTCTTTGCGAAAAAAGAAAATGTGCCGCAGTCTGAGCCTGTCCAGCCTTTGTCACAAGACGCTACCTTGATAATGTCGAAGATGTTCGAGTCGATGCTGAAGCCTATCGAGGCCGCACATGCCCAGCAGATCGCCGCCCTGAATCAGCAGATTGCCGACAAACAATCCATCATCGACCTCCAGGCCGACAAAATCAAGTCGCAGTCCGACGAAATCGCCAGCCTACAAAAACTCATTGCCGATTTTCGCTCTATGCCGACATCTACCAATATTGAAGATGTCTTGGAGAAATACCCCTTCGTCATCGGCGTTTCCGACCACCCCGACACCACCCGCGCACAGATATGAACATCTTTATAATAATAGCATTAACCGTGATAATCTTGGAGAAACTTGCCAATGTTTCCCCACCACAATACCATGAAGCACGGTTAACCTATTACTATACAATCAATTACGCCAACTATCGCATAATCCCAAACGGATCACTTCGAGGAACGTCGGGATTATGCAAAAAATCGCGGCATCCGCCTTAGATAAAGGGTTATCTTTAAATCGGGAGAAAATAATGAAAAGTGCAAACGCGGGCAAAATGGGGCAAAAATGACGGGATGTTTCCCCGAGTGTTTCCCACCCCGCCGGAATGGTGGGGAAACAGCCTGGTAAAACAATAAAAAATGAAGATTACAGATGCAATAGTATGGGATCACCGGGGACGGGTGCCAGACGGAAGCAACGGACAGCTGGAGGTGCGCGTGACGGTGAACAGGAAATCATATTACTTCGGCACTGGAGTTAGGTGCCGGAAGTCGGAGTTCGTGGCGGGCAGGGTTGTAAACTGTTCTGGGGCGAACGGCATGAATGAGCGGCTTGGGATAGTGTATAATAAGGTACTCGCGCTTATCAATGCGTGCGTGGACGCGGGCGAACCTATCAATACCGAAGAGATACGGCGGCAGGTGTGGCAGACGGTGGAGGCGCAGTCGGACGAGCCTGTGTTCATGGACTGGCTGGCAGAGCAGGTGCCGGTGCTGAGTGTGTCGGATGGCACGCGGAAGCATTACGATCCGCTGCTTACGAGGCTGGAGGCTTTCGGACGGATGAAGCGGTGGCAGGACGTGACGGTGGAGAATATCATGGGCTTCGATGCGTACCTGCACACAATTACGAAGCCACAGAGTGATGCCGCCGTCCGTCGTGGGAAGAAGGCCGAGCGGCTGAGCGACGGGGGAATATACAACTATCACAAATGCCTGAAGGCTCTGCTCAATCGGGCATTCAAGGTCGGGAAAATAGACTTGAATCCTTATGACCGTTTGAGGGGGCAGTTCAAGCGTGGCGAGAAGCAATCGACGGAGTATCTGACGGAGGATGAGATGCAGCGGTTCGAGCGACTGCAGGTGCAGAAGGGTTCAGTGCTGGAGGTGGTGCGCGACCTGTTTGTTTTTCAAATGTACACGGGCCTTCCTTACTCGGATATGCAGGCGTTCGACATCGGCGACTACAAGTGGGACGGGAAGGTGTGGCAGCACGTCGGGGAGAGAATCAAGACCGGCGTGCCGTATGTGTCGCAGCTGCTGCCTCCGGCGGTCAGGGTGCTGGAGCGGTACGACTGGAAAATTCCGAGATTGAGCAATGCCGACTATAACCGGCACCTGAAGAGTCTGGGGGTGATGGCGGAGATAGCCACGCCTATGCACTCACACCTGGCACGGCATACATTCGCCACGTATATGCTCCGAAACGGGGCGAAGATTGAGAATGTGAGCAGAATGCTGGGGCATACGAATATTACGCAGACACAAAGGTATGCGAAGGTGCTGGCGGAGTCGGTGCATGAGGACTTCGACATGGTGGCGGAGAAGATGGGGACTGCTGAGATACCGCAGTGTACTGGACGGGAACGGAAAACGATAATTAAAAACTTATGACTATGTGGATATTATTTATTATTTTTGCGATTGTGGTGGTGGCAATATGTGTTTATGCCGGTAGCAAGAATGCGGAGAGCTATGAAGTGACGCATGCGAAGGCGACGCTAAATATGTACGGCGAACAGTCTGCTGATGATACATTTGACCTGGCATCCGAGACTGAGCGGATGAAACGACTGGCGGAAGCGATGATACAGGCAAAGGCCGCGGGGCATGATGATGACTACGAAGCCATGCTTGACGGCACGTATAGAGGCCCGCTGCCGGAGCCACGAGACGATGGCGGCTACCTGAGTATCTATGACGACCTGCGCATCCTGAAGATTGCGGGTATCAACTATCGGCAGGGCATCATCCGATATACTGGCCGCGTGATGGCTGCCCTGGTTCCGGAACCTCAGAACGAGTTCGACCACGATGCCATCAAGATTGTTGCAGAAGACCGCCACCACCTCGGCTATATCCCGACGTATCAGACGGACTTTGTTCGTTCGCTGACGGATGAATCGTTTCCGTACCGATGCGAGTGTCATATCTATCAGGCCGAGGATGAAGACGACGGGCATAAGTTTTTCTACGGCTTCGTCTATATTAAACAGAAGGATCAGGGGGAGTGATGTGTGCTTCCCTACCCTTAAATATATTAACTATAAAAACATTAGGACTATGAAAAAGATGATGACTTGTGCCCTGTCGGCGGCCTTGTTGCTGACTGTTTCCTGCGGGAAGAGTGACGTGGAGGATGACGCATCCCTGGCCGTCAGTATGGATTTCGAGGACTGGAAGCCGAGCAAGACATTCACGTTCTCCTTCGACGGAACCGTGACGGGATGCGCCCGGACACGCGCCACCCTTGCGGAACTGGGAGTCACGGATCTCTGGCTGTTTGACTATGTGGACGGGCAGATGGTGCAGACTGTCCATAAGGCCGATGGGTTCGGCGACGTGACGGCATCCCTCTGCTATGGCGCACACACGCTCTGCTTCGTGGCCTCGCGCGGCTCTGAGCCGACGGTTGATGTCCCGGACATATCGTGGGCGAAGCCGTCGGACACGTTCTGGGCGGCTGTTCCAATGGATGTGCGGCCCTCCACGCCGGCCTCACAGGCTGTCACGCTCAGACGTGTCGCCACAAGGCTCCGCGTCAGCGTCAGTGACGAGATTACGGCGGACATGAGACGGATTGATGTGGAGCCTGCGTTGTGGTATTATGGCATCGACGTTCGAACTGGCGACGGAACGGATGCGCGGCGGCAGGTGCGGACTGTGGACATCCCCGCGTCGTATGCCGGGACAAGGGGACAGCTCACGGCCTCATTCTTCGGGCTGTCACCGTCGGACGGCTGGCAGACGGATGTGCATGTCAGGGTGACGGACGCCGACGGTGCTGTGATAGGCAGCGTGTCTCTGCCATCAGTCAGGTTCGGGCAGAATATGACGACGGCGTGCTCCGGCGGCATGCTTGGCACGCAGGGCGGCTTCACGGTGGCGGCTGACGACGTGTGGCTGGATGAGAATGTCGTGGAGTGGTGAACGGGAAGCGGGACGGCGTGTGTGTCGTCCCGCTACCCGTTCTGGCTGTTGATGGCGTCCATCTCGGCCTGCATCTGCCTGACCTCATCCACCGCTATCGGCAGGGCCTCGGACTTGTCCCATGGGAACTCGATGAGGTCGGATGGTTTGTTGATGTGCGCCTGCTGCATGCCTTTCGATCCGACCTGGGCGGTCATGATGTTGTATGTCTGCCAGCGTGTCGCGCTCCAGAGGTTGCGGTGGCGGTTGTTGTAGCCACGCACGATGGCATGCACCTCCCACCAGCGCAGTTCGTGGTAGAACTCATGTCGGCTGATGCCTATCTCGCCCACGAGCAGCTGGAACAGCTCGTGGACGGTGGTCAGTTTTTTGCTGGCTCTCCTTCAGACGGCTGTGGTGCTTCCTTACCCTTTGCGACCTCCGGGACGTGGAAGAACTCAGAGGCGAGCTGCATCACAACGACGTATGCCTCCGCTATCTGCTTGTATGCCTCCAAGTCTTCCTTGCCGCGCAGATCCTCGACGGTCAGCGCGGTACTGTCGTCTGCGGCGACTGCCGCGGCGATGATGATGGCGATGCGGTTCTTGATGGTGTCGAGATTTTCGCCGAAGAACGGCTTGCCGGTGATCTCCTCGAAGTTGGAGAGGGTGGCGAGCGTGAAGATGACGGGGTACTGATGCCCGTCCACGGTGATTATTTCTTGCGTCATAGTGCTTGATGTTTAATTGAGTATTATTGTCGCCCGATGCGACTCGGGCGACAATGTTATGTGAGTGAGCCGGGCACCAGCGGCCCGTAGCCGTTAATTGTACCACTATAAGTGCTTTGTTGTGACACCTGCCCGGTTGCCTGGATGTTGGTGAGCTTGCCCTGACCAGAGCAAATGACGATGCCCATCGTGCGGTTCTGCTCGCCGCTGGCGAGGGCTATCTTCCAGTTGATGATTTCGTCGTTCACCTTGCCTTCCATGTCGGCGAAGGTCTTGCCGGTGTCCGTGCCGCTGGCGACGAGGGCAGAGAAGTTGATGTCGTAGGTGCGGCCCGTCACATCGTTCTCGTCCCACACGGCACCCGTGGAGTCTGTGGTGTCCTTCGTCGTGCTGTTCTCTGTCTGGGCTGAGCCATGCAGACTGAGTTCGGTACTCATGGCGATCACCTTGTCCGTGCCGCCCTCGGTGATGAAGAGTCTGAGATGTTGTCCTTTATCCATAGTCGTAATGTTTTAGAGGGTTATGCCAAGGCACCGCTGCCCATATACTGGCGCGTCACCTGAATGTTGGTGCGGTTGTTGGCTTGGATGGTAAAGTCATTGAGAATGGCCTGGCCCGAGCGGGCGAAGGCGGCGTTGTTGGGTGTGCGGTTCTGAGAGCCTGCTACTTCCTTGGTCTCATCCCAGCCGACGGTCACTTTCTCGTCGCTGACGAACTGCTGGACGACGGCGATGAGCGCGGCGGCGGTGGCCTCGTAGCTGTCCACCTGCACGGACCATGAGCGTGAGGTCATCTGCTCTTGCTCAAAGCTGCCCTCAGAATCCTTTGTTTTTGCAGATTCCATGTTGCCGGTGATGCTCACCTGACAGCTGGAGGCTTCAGGGACGGCATTGCCTCCGACGAATGCGCGGAAGTTCTGGCCTTTCAGTTTTTTTAATGCCATAGTTTTTTACTTTTTGGTGATTGTTACTGTCTGTTCGAAGCTGAAGGTGTCCGGGTGGTACTGGCAGATGGTGCGCGTCCACTTGGTTCCTTCTGGTAGAGAGTCAACCAATGTCTGGCACTGGCTGTAGATTTCCTCGCGGCTCTTGGCCGTGAGCTTCACGCTGCCCTTGCTGAGCAGTTCTTCCTTGAGTGATGTCTTGATGCCGTTATCCATTGTCTTCGGTGGTTAGATCAACATCGCACTGATAGCGGAGCACCTGACCGTAGCCGGGTTTCCATTCGTCGTACAGGATTGGTTCTGCCGTGAACTGGTAGCCGCTCACCTGGGTTTCGTTCTCTACGAAATAGGTGTGTACGACCTCGCGCACCTTCTGCGTCAGGTCGTGAAGCGCGGAGAGTGTGCCAGCCATGACGGTGATGCCTATCTGCACATGGTCGCAGTCGCTCTCGTAGGCATCGTCCTTCGTGGTCTGGTCGTTGTTCAGCCCGTCGAAGGTGACGATGAGATAGGGAACGGGCACATTGTCCGCGTCCTCTTCGGGCAGAGGGATGGCCGTGCCGTAGAGACGGGGCTGCTCGCTCCTGTGCTCCTCGCCCTTGCTGACGTAGGTTGTGATGGCCTCCATCAGTTCGGGCGATGACTGGAGGGCGGCGATGAAGATGCTGTCGGTCTGTAGGCTCATGCTGTCAGTCGATATTGATGGTTAATAATTTCGTTTACGACGAACTCCAGCAGACGACCGCCGACGTAGCCCTGCAAGTAGGCTGCCTGTTCCGTACCGAGTGCCACACCGTAGTATTCGGCGACGTGGGTCTGTACGTGGTCGGTCTCGTGGTCGATGGTGTTCAGGAACTCCCGCAGGCTGGTGGCTCGGCCTATACACACGATGCTTTCGCACCGGCCCATCGAGGTGAGCGTATAGCCTGCGTTCCATCCTTGCAGGTTGCTGACGGCATCTTCCACCATCTGCCGTGGGGCACCCAGCGAGCTGAGCATTGCGCCCACTTCGCCGAGGTCTTGCGGCCATACGTCGTAGAGTACGGTCACGTCCCAGTAGCCTTCGATGTCAAGATGCTGCGCTGTCATTCGTCAATTCACTTTAGAGTTGGTTGCGGTTCTCGGCACCGTTGCGCCCGTAGGCATCGCGCTGGCCTTTCAGGTAGGCTTCGCGCTCCTCCGGCGTCATGTAGTCGAGGTGCTGGCCTTCCATGTGCTTGTCGCGCATAGCCTGCTCGTAGCCCTCTCGGTAGCCGTTACGGTAGCCGTTCTCGAACTCACGGCCAACGGTCATGGTTCGGTAGTTGCCGCCCGTGCCGCCCGTTCGGAACTGGTGGCGCATCTGTTCGCGCATCTGCTCCTTCAGGTCCTGGCCGTCGTTGGTCATGATGATTGTTCCGCTGTTTGGATCGTAAATCATTTCTTTATCTGTTTTTATCGCAGTCGCCATGACTATGAATCTTTCTTGCCTCCTTTCGGAGCGGGGGCTGGTGTTGCGCCGCCGCTCAGTTTCTCCAGCAGTTCGAGCGTCTTTGCTTGCAAGTTAGTCATTTCTGACAGCTTGCCCTCCGTAGCCGCAAGGCGTTCCTGAAGTTGTTCGATGGTCTCAGCCTGCTTGCGGGTGGCCGCGTATTCTGGTCTGATGATTTCCTTGCACTTGGGGCCGTCCTGCTTCAGTTTCCTGTAATATGGCAGGTTCTGGAGAATCTTGTCAGCTTCGGCCACCTTATCGTCGATGATGCGTTCCGCCGTCTCACGGTTACCCGTGTAGATTTCCGGGTCGCGGCCAGCCACTTCGAGGCCAACGGGTAGCCCTGGCACCAGCCTGTCTTGACCACCGATGTTCACGGTGATGTCAACCAACTGGGAGTTGAGCGTGTTGTTCATCGGCCAGTAGGGTGCCGATTTGCCTTTCACTGTGCCGACGGCTACCTGTAAGCCGCCGTTGGTGCTGATAACGTAGAAGTTCGCACCGATTTGGAGTTCTGAAAAATTATTCATAGTCATAGTTCTTTTGATTGTTAATACTCTTGTTAATTATGTCGTTGCCGGAGCGGGTGTGCTCATCAGCTGGAGGATGTTGTTGCCGAGGTCGTTGAACACTTCCAGTACGCCTGTCCCCTGAAGGTCGGCCACCGTCACGGGCTGACCTCCGAAGAAGGTCAACTGACGGGTGTTGCCGTTCAGCGAAAGCGTCACGGGAAGCGCGGCATCGGTTCCTGCCGGGATGGCCGTGCCGATACGGACGTAAATCGTCCCGGTCGGTGCTATGTTGCGGTCGCCCATCGAGAGGTTGACAGCAGCAGTACCCACGGTGATGTTCGTCACCATCAAATACGGCACGTAACCGTCAACAAACGGCACTTGGTTACAATTACAGTTGCAGCAGTTCATGTCTTGCCTCCTTTCTCGTTTAGAAACCGCCGCGATAGCCGTAACCGGGATAGCCGTTGAAGCCTGGCCAGTTGCTGTTTGGGGTGTTGTTCACCACTTGAAGGTTGGGGTACTGCACGGGTACGGTGTTCGGCATCTTGTCCACAATCTCCTTGACGGTGGCCTGGATGGGAGCGAGCTGTGCGTTCACGTAGCCGATAATCTGTGAGGTCTGTGCGTTGATGTTGTCTTTCGTGCGAAGCTGGCTGATCTCGTCGGCCTGCTTGTCGATAATGGCCTGCATGTCGCGCTCGCGGGCATCGCAGAACTCCTTGATCATGGTGGTCTTCAGGTCGGCAATGGCATCCACCTGACGCTGGCCCTGTGCGTTGATGCTGCCCTTCAGGTCGTTGGTCTGCTCGATGGTCTGGATGCGTCCCTCATAACCCTGCTGGGTGGTCAGCAAGCGGTTGTCGCAGCAGCACTGAGCGAGCTGAGAAGCCAGGTTGCAGTCGCCCTGCTGGAGTGCGTTGATGACCTGGAGGAAGCCCATGCCGTTGGCACTTGCGAGTCCGGCGATAGCAGACTGTACGCTCTGAATGGCAGGAAGTACGGTGGCGTAGTTCTGCCCCATCGACGAAGCGAGGTTCTGGATGGCTGCGCGGCTGGCGTCGCCCTGTGCCGTAACAGCCTGGAGTGCGAGCTGGGTGTCAACAGCGGGACAGCCACAACCGCCACAGTTGCCACGGTTTCCGTAGCCGTTACCGTTGCCGAAGATGTTGGGGAAGATGCTGGCGATGACAGCGAAGCCGAGAATGTCTGTGAGGCTCGTCTGGCCGTTGTTACCGAACAGGCCACCGCCGTTTGCTACTGGGAGGATCATTCCTCCGTTCTGATTGCCTCCGTTCTGAGGAAGCTGAATGATTTCTGATGCCATAAGCAAAAAGAAATTAAATTGTTAAACTTATACATACGGCACTTTGCCGTACACTATACGGCGGTTTTTGTGTCTGAGGTTTACTCAAAAAAAAGAGTGCCAACATTTGGCACTCCATTGAATTTATATATTTTGTTTTTATCATTTTAGTTATCTTCATCGTAACAGATATATCGTACAAATGCTTTTTCACTTGAATGTCCTGTTGCTCGCAGAATCTTGTTTCTCGGAATGTTCCGCAGTGTGTTGATGGTGGCGAATGAACGCCTTGCGCTGTGCGAAGAAATAAGCTGGTATCTCAGTTTCGTCTCGCGGGTAATGATGCCATTGATTTTGTTGTCAATGTGCACCTCGTCCATGAAGTCCTCGCCTATATGGCGCAACAGTTCATGCAGATAGGTGTTGTAGTTATTGATGTCGCCGGTATATGGTGCATGGTAGCCGTATTTCTCCAGTATGGCAAAGGTGATACGGCTGTCGATGCTCAGCGAGTTGATAGGCACGAAACACTTGTTGCCGGTCTTCTGCTGGACTATCGAGAACTGACCGTTGCGGAAGTTCTCAGGACTGATGCGAACCAGGTCTGAATATCGTTGACCGAGGTTGCAGCCAAGCACGAACATGTCACGCACTCGCTCCAATGTATCTATCTTGTTCCGGCGCAGTTTCAGCACCTTTTTCGAGCGGAAACTGTATGTCGGCTCCTTGCCTATCTTGAAATGATAGATGTGCGAGATTTCATCAGGCGTGAGTGAAATCTTACTGGGGATATAGTTCGGGATGTCCACCTCGCTGTAACTCGGATTCAACTTCACACCATACTTGGACGACCAGTTCAGCACGGCAATCAAGTTGGCCTTCACATGTCCGATGGTGGAATACTTCAGCCCCTTGTCTGCGAGGAACGGCACAAAATGGTTCCAGAACACGCTGCTGATCATGGCGGGCATGATGGTACAACCGTACTGCCGCTCGATGTCCTCCAGCTTGTTGACCAGCATACGATAGTTCTGCTTGATCTTCGGGTGCGAACGCGACTTGATTTCGCACATCTTCGTGATGCACTCTATCAACGTGCATCTGCTCAGGTCGAGTGAGAACATATCGTTCATGCTCGAAGTCAGGTACTCGCGGAAGCCTGATCCCGCATTGCTCTG
>Ga0310694_10002648_pt1 | contig 18100 bp, 22 predicted proteins | sample 174DNAGHGhighgp2_FD_203884 | JGI IMG/M metagenome (GOLD analysis project Ga0310694, IMG submission 203884) | Sheep rumen microbial communities from Palmerston North, Manawatu-Wanganui, New Zealand - 1742 DNA GHGhigh gp2 (v2) (version 2) | ecosystem: Host-associated > Mammals > Digestive system... | reverse complement strand
TTTGACGTGCCGCTGCTGGAGAGCCGGTTCCTCATGAACCGGATGGACCGGAATTGCCTGGATCTGCCGCACCTGGACCTGCTGCACCTGTGCAGGCGGCTGTGGAAACTGCGGCTGGGGCGGTGCAACCTCGGACGGCTGGAGGAGGTTGTGCTGGGGAAACCAAGGCACGACGACCTTCCCGGCAGCGAGGTTCCGCAGCGCTATTTCACCTATCTGAAGACGAAGCAGATGTCCCTGCTGGACGATATCCTGAAGCACAATGCCCAGGATATCGCTTCCCTCTGCGTGCTGCTTAACCATATGGCGGACCTGTACCTGCATCCGGAGAAGATCCGGTTCAGCGAGGACGTGTATTCGATGGGCCGGGCGCTGGAGCGGATCAACCTGCCCGAGAACGCCCGGCGCTGCTACCGGCTGGCCCGGAAGGGACGCATGGGGGATTCGGCCGGCGCCGCCCTGGCGGTCAGCTACCGCCGCAGCGGGGACCGGGAGGAGGCCGCGAAGGTCTGGCGGGAGATGATCCATGAACGCCGGGGCGGCATCATGCCCTACGTGGAGCTGGCAAAGCACGAGGAGCATATCCGCAGGAATCCGGCAGCGGCTCTGCGGCTGACGGAACAGGCGCTCTTCCTGCTCAGCGAACCGGCCCTGCGGGAAAGCGGAACTGTACAAGAAGAGAAAAATGAGTTACAATACCGCCGTCAACGATTATTGCGCAAGCTGAAGGAGCAACAGATCGATGGGATTCATGACGGGACTGAAAGCGAATAAGGCATACCGCCTGCAGAGGAACGGGCAGACGGAAGAAGCCATCAAGATCTATGAGGAAGCGTTCGCGGAGGGGCTGAACGATCCGCGTTACGTTCTGGCCTATGCCCTGCTGATCATCCGCAAGGGCGAGTACCAGAAGGCGAAGGAATTCCTGGTGAAGCACCAGAAGGCGCCGGGCATGACGCCGGACCAGCGGGTCACGCTGCTGGTGGACTATGCCACCTGCTGTTTCCGCCTGGGCGACCTGGACAAGGGCATCAACACCCTGGAGCAGCAGTTCCGCAAGACGGAGACAGGCCTGCTCTACCAGACCCTGGGCTATCTCTACGTGGAGAAATACGACGCGGCCAACAAGCCGGAATTCCCGGAAGAGCCTGCCGGGACCGAAGAAACCGAAGAGGCCGAAGAAACTGCGGATGCAGACGACACTGCGGAAGATTCCGCTACGGGAGACGCGGAACCCGCACAGCAGCCCGAAGAGGCGAGCGAGCCGGCTGCTGCTGACGAAAAACAGCTTTCTCCCCGGGAGGCCTGGGACGCAGGCGTGGAGAAAGCGGAGGCCTTTATCCGGGACAGCCTGGACTACGACGATGCGGATCCGATCTGCCTGGATAATATGGGCCAGTTCCTCTACCGGGTCCGCGGGGACCGGGCCGGCGCGAAGAAATGGTTCAAGAAAGCGCTGGCCATCAAGGACAGCCAGATCGATACCCTGTATTTCCTGAGCCGCTACGACGAGGAAGAAGGGGACCGGCAGGCTGCCCTGGAGAAGCTGGAGAAGGCGGCGAAGGGCCGCTTCTCCCCACTGAACTACTGCAGCCGGGAAACCGTGCAGAAAGAGATTGAGCGACTGAAGGGAGCCGTATGATATGAGTGAGATTGAAAAGAAGACCGAAGCCGCGGCGGAAACCGCAGCGGAAGCCGTAACGGAAGATCCGGCCGGGAAAGGCAAAAAGAACAAAAAAGAAAAGGTGAAAAGATCCGTGGGTATGGAGATCCTCAGTTGGGTGCTCACGCTCCTGGTGGCCGTGGCGGCCGCGCTGGTGATCCGTTCCGTGATCTTTGAGCCGGTCCGGGTGGACGGGCATTCCATGGACGATACCCTGGCAGACCGGGAGATCATGATTGTTTCCAAGTTCGATTATTCCACCACCTGGTTCAGCTTCCCCTGGCAGAGTGATGAAGCCAAGGAAAATGCGCCGCGCCTGACCCTTTTCGGGAATCCGCAGCGCTTCGACGTGGTCATCTGCCGCTATCCCAACCGGGGCGACACCAATTTTGTCAAGCGCGTGGTGGGCCTGCCCGGGGATACGGTGGAGCTCCGCGAAGGGTACCTGTATGTAAACGGCGAAAAGTACGATGAACCCTATATCAACGACGAATACCGTACAGGATACCTGAACTCCTTCGCCCCCTACGAGGTGCCGGAGGGGAAATACTTCGTGATGGGCGACCACCGGAACAATTCCAACGACAGCCGCAGCATCGGACCGATCGAGCGCAGCATGATCATCGGCCACGTGCGGCAGGTCGTCTTCCCCTTCAACCAGTGGAGGGGCGTTCCCAATGGACTTGACGTCAAGTAAACCCCATAAACAGAACGGCGCCGGAGAGCAGGAAAGCTTTCCGGCGTTTTTGCCGGTGAAATCGTTGACGGAGACGGGATTCCAATGTAAAATTATCTGAGCGATATACATTTTCCGATATGCTCATGGATGAAGGAGATTCAACCGATGCCAAAGCTTGTCATGGGATACTGGGACTGCCCGTTCTGCGGCTCCAGGGGGATCCGCGGGGATGTGGTCAACTGCCCCTCCTGCGGCCGGGCCAGGGGTGACGTCCAGTTCTATATGAAGGATTATACCGAGGGGGAAACCCGGGAAGAGAACGAGCGCGCGGACGTGGAGTATCTCGACGAAGAGCAGGCGAAATATGTCAGCAAGAATCCGGACTGGTACTGCTCTTTCTGCAACTCCCTGAACAGCGACAACGCGCAATTCTGCGGAAACTGCGGTGCCAGCCGTGCGGATTCCGAGAGCAATTACTTCCAGATGCTGGAGAAGAAAAAGGCGCGTGAGGCAGCGGAAGCCGCCGCCCAGCAGGGCACACAGGCTCCGCAGAAACAGTCCCGCAAGCCGCTGATGGTCATCCTGGCGATCCTGATGGTGATCGTCGGCCTGTTCATGTGGATGAACGGGAACAAGACGGCTTCGGATCTCCAGGTTTCCGCCCTGAACTGGGTCCGGAACATCAACATCGAAGAGAACCGGGCGTTCAGCGAATCCGGCTGGCAACTGCCCGCCGGTGCAGAAGAGACCGATGCCCGGAGGGAGATACACCACTACGACCAGGTGCTCGACCACTATGAGAACGTCGAGGTCCGGCGATCCCGCCAGGTGGTCGACCACTATGAGACATACTACACCTATTCCGACAACGGCAACGGCACCTTCTCCGAGGTGCCCCATGAGCGCCCCGTCTACAGTACAGAGTACTATACCGAGACGGTAAGGCAGCCGGTCTACCGGAACGTGCCGCGCTACGCGACAAAGTATTACTACAACATCTGGCGCTGGACGCCGTCCCGGGACGTGACTGCCTCCGGCGACGACCATAACGCGGCCTGGCCGGAATATACGCTGGCCGAGAATGAGCGCGAAGGCCGGAAGACCGAGGTCTACCGCTTTACCGTGGAGCACACGAAGGGGAAGGAAGCGCCCGTGACCTACCGGCTGGCGGAAAGCGACTGGATGAACGTGAACGTCGGCGAATCGATCTATATCACGGCCAAACGCTCCGGAGCCAATCCCTATATTTCAGACGAAAAGGGCAACAAGATCGCAGACCTCGTCAGGGAAAAATAAAAAAGAGGGGGCGGGATCAGGATGAAGAATTACCTGCTGGTCCGCAACGGCGCGGGTGCAGCATCCGTGCCGCTCCCGCTGAACGGGACCGTTCGGGAAGTCCGCACGGCGGAGGAGGCGATTGCCGCCGTGGAAAACGGGGAGCTCCTGTCCGCTGTCCTGATTGACACGCCTTCCGCCCTTCCGGATGTCGGGAAGCTGATCCGCTGCGTAAACGACAGGAACAGTGACCTGCTGGCGTTTCCGATCCTGCTGCTGACTGACAGCGAACATATCGAACAGGACGAAGCGTTCCTGGGCGGCGTCGTGGTGGACTGCGTCGAACAGCCAGTCCGGGCAGCCGTGCTGAAGAACCGCCTGGCGAACGCTGAGGAGCTGGTTTCCTCCGTTTCTTTCAATGAGTTCTCCCGGATGCTCCAGTCGCTGCCCGCGAACATCTACCTGAAGGACAACCGGGCAAGATATGTTTTTTCCTCCCAGACCTGGCACCACCTGAAAACGGATAACGATGAGGACTGGACCATCCGCGGCAAGACGGACCTGGACATCCGCAAGGACAAGGAGAATGCCCGGAAGGCGCTGGAATCCGATCTGGAACTGATCCGGACGGGGAAAGGCACTTCCTACATCATCGAGGAGAACGACGGGGCGCAGGAATTTCTGCAGATCATCAAGGAACCGCTGTTCTATGACGACGGTCGGGTGCGGGGCATCATCGCCCTGATCAATATCGTGACCGAACAGGAGCAGATGCGTCGCAAGCTCCGGGAGCGCTACATCACCGACCAGCTGACCCGGGTCTACAACCGCAGCTATTATACGGAATACCTGGCGTCGATCGAATACGGCGCTCCCGATCCGCTGAGCATCATCATCGCGGACTGCGATTACCTGAAGCAGGTGAACGATACCTGCGGGCATACCGCCGGAGACGATTATATCCGAAGCTGTGCCGACCTGCTGCGCTTTATCCTTCCAAAGGAAGCGCTGATCTTCCGGACGGGCGGGGATGAGTTTGCCGCTTTCCTGCCGGGGATCGGTACAGGGGAAACGGAACGGCTGGTCGCCCAGCTCAGGGAAGCGCAGGACAAATACTGCATCGAAGGCAATTCCCTGTCCGTTTCCATCGGGTACAGCACGATGCAGGGCGGCGGGGAGCTGAAGCGCCACATCAGCGAGGCGGACCATAACATGTATGCCGACAAAGAGCGGAAAAAGATCCGGCGGTAACGGAGGGCGGAGTATGCAGGAAGAACTGCTGATGGAGATCCGTGTCCGGTGTGACGGGCCGGTCAGCGTGAAAGGAACAGAAAAGCAGATCGTGATGATCCCCTTCACCGGCGAAGCTTCCGGGCCGTATTTCAACGGGCGTGTGGTCGGGACCGGGGTGGATACCCAGACCATCGGGAAGGACGGGAAAGCGTTCCTGTCCGCCCGATATATGCTGGAAGGAGACGACGCGGCCGGCAGTTCCTGCCGGATCTTCGTCGAGAACCAGGGCAGCTGGGAAACCGGCTTCACGCCGAAGGTCGTGACTGACAGCCCGCTGCTTGCCGACTGGGAAACAGCCGCACTGACGGCCGCCGTGGAAGGCATTCCGGAAGGCGTCATGATCCGGGTTCTCCGGAAAGCGGACTGAAAAAAACTGCCGGGACCGGCAGAAAAAAATGCCATCAGGCATGATCCGTGCGTATATACAAATGAGACCCCCAAAAGGAAAGGAGAGAAAAACATGGAAGAAATGAGATCCCTGAGCCTCGAAGATATGGAGAAGATCAGCGGAGGCGTCCAGAAGACGATTGTGACCGGGAGCGCGACGGTCCGCAGCGGAGCCGGCGCCAACTATCCGGTCTGCAGAACACTGGGCTACAATACCGTCGTGAACTTCACCGGCACGGTATTATACAACGAACAGGAAGGCAGGAGCTGGTACAAGATCAATTCCCCTGTCACCGGCTGGGTGCTGGGCAGGGAGATCGGTATCGACGTATGACAATCGGCCCGACCCAAGCGGCAGGAAGCTCCGGGATCATCAGTGGGATCCCGGGGCTTTTCTGTCTGCGCTTGCGGGATCGCTGTCCGGGTGATATGATGCACCCAAAGACCGGAAGGCGAGGGGACTGCCATGATCGATCAGCTGAAGGATAAGAGAGTCATCTTCTTTGACGTGGGATATACGCTGGACAGGCCTGCTTCCGGGGACTGGATGTTTACAAACCGGTTTCTGCAGGAGGCGGGAGAAGGGTTGAAACGGTGCAGCCGGGAGGAGATCGGCAAAGCCCGGGAAGCCGGCCTGCGCTTCCTGGCGGAGAATCACCGGATTGTGACGGTGGAGGCGGAGATCAGCCAGTTCTGCCGGTATTACACCCTTATTTCTGACGAACTGGGCCTCGGGCTTTCAGAAGGACAGCGGGAGGAGATTGCCCGGGACCGTGCCTGCAATATGGAGAATTACATTCCTTATCCCGGGATCGGGGAGGTCCTGGAAACGCTGGGCAGGACGCACCGGCTCGGTGTGATCTCCGACACCTGGCCCAGCATCGGGCGCCAGCTGGAGTATCTGGGGATTGCCAAGTACTTTTCTTTTGAGACATACAGCTGCTACGTGGGCGTGTTCAAGCCGGACCGCCGTATGTACCTGGACGCGCTGGAAAAGAGCGGTGTTTCCGCGGAGGAAACAGTCTTTATCGACGACAGCGTGCGCAATCTGGAGGGCGCGGCGGAGCTGGGCATTTACCCGATCCTCATCGCGGCCAATCCGGAGGCTGACGTGGACACACCCTGCCTGAAGATCCACGATCTGCGGGAGCTGCTCTGATCTCAGTTCATATCACAGCCGGATCAGCATATATCCGCAGGTGAACGGGAAAAAGTCAAACTTCTCCGTCCCGGTATGAACAGCTCCGTTCTGTTCATACCATTGCCGCAGCACAGTGTTTTCCTCCACGATGCTCAGGCGCATGACCTGGCAGCGCTGCTTCCGGGCGGTATCCATGGAATGCTTCAGCAGGTTTGTCCCGATGCCTTGATGCCTGTGCTTTGGCAGTACGGACAGATTGCCCAGCTCACATTCGCCGTTCTCTTTCAACAGCAGGGAATAGTACCCGCAGATCTCACCGTCTTCTTCATCCAGGAACATCAGGCGGTGCTCCTTTTCCCGTTGCCAAAGCAGGCGATTCTCATCGGTGGCAAAGGCGACAAACCGCGGCGCGTTTTCCGGCGTAAAACCGAATTCATCTGCCACGGTCTGAAAGCTTCGCTGGATGACCCGGACGCATTCGGGGATATCCTCCCGCCTGATTTCCCTGATCATGGATCCTCGCCCTTTCCGTCGATTTTGCGGCCTCATTAACGTTTTATCTGGTCCGATACGATTCAGGAGCGGTCTCCGCTTAACGTGACGGTGAACGCGTTCCCGGTTCCTTCAGGGCTGTCGACCGTGATCCGGCCCTTATGCTTTTCCACGATTGACCGGGCGATCGCCAGGCCCAGGCCGTGACCGCCGGTATCCCGGCCGTGGGCGGGGTCCGCCCGCCAGAAACGGTCAAAAATCCGCTCCCGGTTGTCCGGCTCGATCGGTTCGCCGGTGTTGAACACGCGGATCTCCCGCTGTTTTCCCTTCGTTTTCAGGCTGACCTCGATGCGTCCGCCCGGATCGGAATATTTCAGGGCGTTGGACAGCAGAATCACGGTCAGCTGCTTGATCATCTCCTCGTTGCCGAGGCAGTCGATCCCGTCCGGTACGTCGATTTCCAGCGTCTTTCCCGCCTCATAGACCGTGCTCTCAAAGGGTAGCGTCACATCCAGAACGGCATGGCTGAGGTCGAAGCGCTTCATATCCGTCCCGGCGTCGTTCCGGTCCATACGGGCCAGGGCCAGGAGATTGCGTACCAGCGAGTCGGTCCGCCGGACCTCGGAACGGATATATTCCAGGTGCTCGTTTTTTCCGATCTCCTGCTCGAGGACTTCGGCGTTGGCGGAGATTACGGCGAGCGGGGTCTTCAGCTCGTGACTGGCATCCGAGATGAACTGCTTCTGGCGGGTGAAGGCGTCCTCGACCGGCTTGACCATCTCCCGGATCAGCAGCGCGGCCAGCAGGGAGAGCAGAAGGCAGGCGACTGCCGCCACCAGGATTGTGGAGCGCAGCGTGTTTGACGCAGCCAGGTAATCCAGCCGGGCGTCCAGGACGATCAGCAGAGTCCGGCCGTCTTTTACCGTTTTTCGGTAGAATTGGGATCCGATCCTTCCGGAGTCCGTTCCGGCCGCCTGAACGCCTTCCGCCATGGCGCTGATCTGGAGATCCGAATACAGGTCGGTCCGGTCGGAGGTCCAGGAAGCCACGGTCCCGTCGTCGTTCAGGGTGATGGTATAGGAATTGCTCAGTCCGGCCGCGACCGTCCGGTTGTCGCGGGCTTCGGGCGGTTGCCCGCGCATCCTCCGTTCGCCGTATCCGCGCGGGGAGGGATCGCTTTCCCCCTCCGGTTTCGGCGGCGGGGTCTCATTCATGTCTGCGGGTGTGCTGCCGTCCGGCGGCAGGGAAGGGCGGGAACCGCTGTTCTCAGCCAGGACGGACAGGGTGGATTCCGCCTGGACGGCGATGCTGCGCTCATTGGCATAATGAATCGCCAGGACGATGCCCGCGGAGACAAGGATCAGGACGGCGATCACCATCAGGGTCATACGCCGGCGCAGCCGTTTGATCATTTCTCTTCCTCCAGGGCGTATCCGACGCCGCGGGTCGCCTTGATCTTCATGCGGGAGCCGATAAAGCTGAGCTTTTTCCGCAGGAAGGATACATAGACTTCCAGGTTGTTGTATTCCGCGTCGCTCTCCAGCCCCCAGATCCGCTCCTGGATGGTTTCCTTGACCAGGATCTGGGCCGGGTTGCGCAGGAAGAGCTCCATCAGCTGGTATTCCTTCGCACCGAGCTTGACCTCCTGCGTGTTTTCTGTATTCTTCAGTTTTCCGTCCTTCTGTTCCAGCGTGATATCCCCGTAATGCAGGCTCATCATCGGCGCGCGTGTCCCGCGGCGGGTAATCGCATGCAGGCAGCTGATCAATTCCGCGGACTCGAAAGGTTTGGACAGATAGTAATCCGCACCGCTGTCCAGGCCGGTCAGCCGGTCCTCCAGCTCCGTGCGGGCAGTCAGCATCAGGACCGGGGTCGGGACCTTTTCGTGCCGCAGTTCGCGCAGGACGGAAAAGCCGTCCATCCCGGGAAGCATCACGTCCAGGATGATCGCGTCATAGTCGCTGCTGAGGGCCCAGTCCAGGCCGTCGTTTCCGTTGTAAACCGGATCCGCGGTGATCCGTTCCTTTTCCAGCAGTTTACAGATCGTTGCTGAAAGGATCCGGTCGTCTTCCACCAGTAATACGCGCATAAACTCTTTTCCTCCGTACTTTGATGATACCACAGGCGGCGGGGACCAGCAACAAGGACTCCCGGAAAACCGGGAGTCCGACCGGACCTGTATTCAGATTCCGGATTCAGTTGTTTCGGAAGCTGCAGCAGCCTCGGTGTCGGCAACGGTGATCCGGGCGAGGAGCAGGTCATACTGTTCCTGGGTGATGATGCTGTTGTCCAGCAAGTCCTTCAGGAGTTGTTCTTCAAATCCGCCCTGCTGGCCCTGGACGCCTTCCGGCCGGGCTGGGGGCTGGCTGCCTTCGGCAGGAGTATTCCCGTCGGACTGGACCGGGGACTGGCTGCCTTCGGTGGGGACGCTGCCGCCGGGCTGACCCTGGGGCGCATGCTCTTTCATGTAGTTCAGGATCTTGTCACAGAGTTCTTGATCGATCACGCCGTCCTTGACCAGCTGTTCAAAATCAAGCCGCATACCGGGCTGACCGTTCTGGTTGCTGCCGTTCATGGCCGGGGGCTGCTGGCCGTTTATGCCGTTCCGGCCGTTTCTGCCCTTGCCGGGTTTGCCGGAAGGCTTCTGGCTGTTCCGGCTGTTTTGGCCGTTCTGGCCATTCTGGTCGTTTTGGCTGTTCTGGTCATTCCCGGGCATAGTCGGGAATTGCTGATTGTCCGGACCGTTCTGGTTGTTCTGGTCATTCCCGGGCATGGCCGGGAATTGCTGATTGTCCGGACCGTTCTGGTTGTTGTGGCCGTTGCCGGGTGCGGCCGGGGGCTGCTGATTGTTCTGACTGTTCTGGTTGTTCTGGTCATTCCCGGGCATGGCCGGGGGCTGCTGATTGTTCTGATCGTTCTGGTTGTTGCGGCCGTTGCCGTTCATGGCCGGGGGCTGCTGTCCTTTGCCGGGCATTCCGCCGCGGCCGCCCTTCGCGGTTGTCGTCGTTGCGGACGTGGCTGCATTGGCCGTTGCTTCGGTTTCCTCGGCCAGGGCCGGGAGGGCGAAGGCGCTGATCACCAGCGCGAGGGTCATCAGTATTGCGATCAACTTTTTCATGGTTTCAACCTCCATTCATCTTCATTGTCGTTATCTTCTGTTTCAGTCTGTCATCGGCGCCTTTTTCTTGATGACGGGGCCAGTATAGGCAATGAACCTTGAAGAAAGATTGAAGGTTGAATAAGTTTTCAGCGCGCCGTCAGCCAGGTGCGGATCGCCTCCTGCATCTGATCGGGATGCCGGTCGAAATGATGCGTTTCCCCTGCGATCACGGTCAGTTCGCAGTTACGGTACAGCTGCGCCATGCGGTGCGAATCCGCCAGGGGGACCGTGTCGTCCTCATCCCCGTGAAGGATCAGGACGGGATTCCGGAACCGGTCCGCGGCGTCCTCCACCCGGATCGTCTGCGCGACGCGGACGTAGTTCCCGTCCAGGGTGAGGCCTTTGATCGTGGGCAGGGAGTCCGGAATGTGATCCGGATCGATCCGCTGCCCCAGGAGGTTTCCGTCCCGGGCACACTGCGGGATCATGAAGGCCGGCGCGCGGAGAATGAGCCCGCGGATCCGGTCCGTCTCCATTCCGGCGACCAGCGCCGCCACCAGCCCGCCCTGCGAGTGCCCCGAGAGGTACACTTCGGTATACCCGAGCTCCAGGCAATGGTCGATCACCGCCATGGTATTGGAGATCCATTTCCAGATCGTGTGCTTCCGGAATTCCCCGCCGCTTGTTCCATGGCCGTATAAGTCAAAGCGCAGCGTGGCAAAACCGGCATCCCGTATGGCGGCTGCGGCCAGCAGGTTGTGCGGCCGGTCCATGGCGCTGGTGAACCCGTGCAGCAGGATCACCAGCGGGCAGAAGTCGACGCCTTCCGGCTTTTCCAGCACCGCGTTCAGTTGAATTCCGTCGTCATAGATCACCATGGTCGTTTTCCTTCCTGCTGTTCATCTGTCAGAAACACTTTTCCTTCCGCTCTTTCCTGCACTGCTCGATTTTCCCGCAGCGATAGCACAGCTCGTTGTCGCACATGCCGTCCCTGTCAAAGCAGGAGCGGATGTTCTTTACCGTTGTTTCCGCGATATTGTTCAGCGCCTCTTCCGTCAGGAAGGCCTGGTGTGAGGTGACGATCACGTTCGGCATGGAGATCAGGCGGGACAGGAGGTCGTCGTTCAGGATGTGACCGGAGCGATCTTCGAAGAACACGTCGGCTTCTTCCTCATATACATCGAGGCAGGCGGCGCCGACTTTTCGGGCCTTGATCCCCTCCAGCAACGCTTCGGCGTCGATCAGGCCGCCGCGGGAGGTGTTGACGATCACGACGCCTTTCTTCATCTTTTCAATGGCGGCCGCATTGATCAGGTGCCGTGTATCTTCTGTCAGCGGGCAGTGGAGGGAGATGATATCGCTCTTCTCCAGCAGCTCGTCCAGCGGAACGTAGGCGATCCCGCTGTCCTTTGCCGGGAACAGGTCATGGGCGATCACGTTCATCCCGAAACCGCGGCAGATATCGATGAAGATCCGGCCGATCTTGCCGGTGCCGATCACGCCGACGGTTTTGCCATGGAAATCGAATCCGGTCAGCCCGTTCAGGGAGAAGTTGAACTCGCGGGTCCGGTTATACGCCTTATGAATCCGCCTCACGGAAGTGAGCAGCAGCGCGATGGCATGCTCGGCAACCGCGTAGGGGGAATAAGCAGGGACATGGACGACGTGGATCTTTCCGAAGGCGGCAGGCAGGTCCACGTTATTGTAACCCGCCGAGCGCAGGGCGATCAGCCGGACGCCGTATTCATGCAGCCGGTCGATTACGGCGGCGTTCACCGTATCGTTCACGAACACGCAGATAGCGTCGCAGCCCTTTGCCAGATCCACGGTATCCTCGTTCAGTTTGGTTTCGAAATACTTGAACCGGAGATCATACAGGCTGCCGTACTGTTCAAAAGAAGGTTTGTCATAGGCTTTTGCATCGAAGAATGCCACTTTGATCATTGTGCTGTCCTCCAGGTAAAATATGGTCTGACCGGATTATAGCAGAATCCGGAGAAAGAGGAAACAGTCCCGGCGCTGCAGAGGAACCTTGACAGCAGGGCCCGGACGGGTACAATGGAAACCGCATGAAAGCAGATAAAGGAGAGGAAACCATGGCGGAAACCAGCCGAATCGTCCGGATCAGCGACCGGCAGGAAAAACAGGAGATCGCCCGGGCAGTGCTCGAAGCGCTTCCCGAATGGTTCGAGGTGGAAGCGAGCCGGGAAAAGTATATTGCCGATTGCGCAGGGTGGATCTTCCTGGCAGCAAAGGAAAACGACGAAACGGCCGGGTTCCTCTGCCTGAAGGAAACGGGGAAGGATACCGTCGAGCTGGCTGTGATGGGCGTGCTGAAAAAGTGTCACCGGAAAGGGATCGGACGGGCCCTGTTCGAACGCGCCAAAGCGATCGCGACGGAGGCCGGTTATTCCTTTCTGCAGGTGAAGACCGTCCGGATGGGCATGTATGAGGATTATGACATTACGAACCGGTTCTACCTCAGCTGCGGGTTCAAAGAGTTCGAGGTCATTCCCGAACTGTGGGGAGAGGATAACCCCTGCCAGATCTATGTGATGTCGCTTGCGAAGTGAAAATGCGGAGGGCAAGGAGAGAAGGCCATGTTAATCAGAAGGTTTCAGGAAAGCGATTCTGAAGCGGTGTCGCAGCTGATTCGGAGAACGATCGAGATCTCCAACAAAAAGGATTATCCCGAAGACCTGATGGATGACCTGATCAGGACGGAAACGCCGGAGTATGTGCTCGGGCGCGCGGGGTGGACCCATATGTATGTGGTGCTGGATGGGGAGAAGACCGTCGGCTGCGGCGCGATCGGACCTTACTGGGGCAAGGAGGATGAAAGCTGCCTCTTCACGATCTTTGTGCTGCCGGAATACCAGGGCAAAGGAGTGGGCCGGCAGATCATGGAGACCCTGGAGCGGGATGAGTACTTCCTCCGCGCGAAGCGGATCGAGATTCCGGCATCCATCACCGGTGTCCCGTTTTATCTCCGGATGGGGTACCATTACAAGAACGGGATCAGTGAACCGGACGAGGAACATCTGATCCGGATGGAGAAGAACCGCTGGCCTGTGGACGAAAGCGAAAGACTGTACTGAGTTTGCCGGCGGATGCGAACCGGACAATCCTGACAGCCTGAAATCTCACAGGGCGCCGTGATTTGAAGAGGCCAACCGGATTATATGCTTCAAAAAGGAATTATCCTGGATTATCTCCGGACCAATCCGGAGAAAACGAAGGAGTCGTATGAAACAGGAAAATGAGGAACGGAATGGATGGAGATTGAATTCAGGAAAGCTGTCAGGGAGGATGCCGAAACACTGATCGGAATCTACAATGCTTCATTCTACAGCGATTATGTGAAATACGGCGAATGCCCTGCATACGGGAGAACCAGGGAGATGATGGAGCAGTCGATCCTGGAATACCCCAAGTTCCTGATCCTGTGTCAGGACCGGCCGGTCGGCTGTGTTTCCTGCAAAGAGACAGGAAGCGGGACCTATGAAGTCGGATGCCTGTGCGTGATCCCGGAGTTCCAGGGGAAAGGCATCGGAACATCCGCCATGGAATTCGTGAAATCCTGTTATCCGGACTGGAAACGGTTTACATTGATCACTCCTGTGGACAAACAGGAAAACGTCCGGTTCTATACGGAAAAGTGCGGCTTTGGGATCCGGTCGGTTGAAATGGACGGACATGTGCAAGTGGTCCGGCTCGTCCTGGAAAGAGAAAACCCGGACAGTGTTTTCACAGGAGGAACGAAATGACACAGTTACCCTACCGGGCGGTGATTGTCGATCTGGACAGGACATTGCTGCGAACGGACAAAAGCATATCCGGTTACGCCCGGCAGGTGCTGTGCGAATGGGAAGCCCGCGGCTCCCGCCTCTATGCGGCGACTGCCCGGCCGGAAAGGGCGATTGGTGAATATCGCCGGATCATTCCGTTCCGCTCGGTAGTCACCCTGAACGGCGCCAGGATCATCACGCCTGCCGGCGTAGCTGAAAACCCGGTCAGTCCGGACAGTGCCGCTTTTCTCCTGGAGCAGCTGTGCCGCATCGAAGGAGCCGTCATCTCGGTAGAGACCGGGAACGGAATTTATGCGAACACGGATATTCCGGACTGGCAGCCAAAGGTCATGGAGGATGTGCGGATCCTGCCGGAGAGCGAAAAGATTTATAAGATCCTGGCTAGCCATCCGTCGATGAAGACGGATGTGCTGACGATCGAAGCGCCGGAAGACGTTTATTCAACGGTCGCGGAGCAGACGCTGATCCAGTATATGAGCCGGAACGCCACCAAATGGAACGGCATTCGGCTGGCCCTGCAGGAAGACCGGATCTCGGCCGAGCAGGCCATCTGCTTCGGCGATGACAACGATGACATCGAACCGATCCGGATGTGCGGCTGCGGCGTAGCTGTCAGCAACGCGCTGGAGGAGGTCAAAAGAATCGCGGATGCCGTCGCCGACAGCAATGACAGCGACGGCGTCGCGAAATACCTGGCAGGGCTGCTGCAATATGAAAAAAGGTGTCCTGCCGAAAAAGGCATCGAAGCAATGAAAAAATGAGTGAACAGAAATACGCGAGCTGGAATCCCTGGCACGGTTGTACGAAGTATTCCGAAGGATGCCGTTACTGCTATGTTTATCGGCAGGACGAAGCATACGGCAGTACGGTTTCGTCGGAACAATGCCGAAAAACACAGAATTTCAATCTGCCGATCAAAAAGAAGCGCGACGGAACGATGAAGATCGTGCCCGGCTCGATCGTCATGACGTGCTTCACCTCAGACTTTCTGCTGAGAGACGCGGATGAATGGCGTGATGAATGCTGGGATATGATCAGATGCCGCGATGACTGCATGTTTTACTTTTTCACAAAGCGCATCGAACGCTTTCCGGAATGCGTGCCGGCGGACTGGGGAGACGGTTACGACAATGTGATCGTAGGCTGCACCTGTGAAAACCAGGACCGGGCGGATTTCCGGCTTCCGATCTTCGTGGAGCTTCCGATCAAACACAAGACGGTGATCCTCGGTCCGATGCTTGGTCCGGTCAATCTGGAAAAGTACCTTGACGGCGGGATCTGCGAGGTGGCTTGCTCGGGAGAATCGGGAATCGACGTGCGGCCGCTGGATTTTGAATGGGTGCTGGATGTTCGCCGCCAGTGTATGAACAAAGGTGTTCCTTTCCAGTTTCATCAAACGGGAGCTTACTTTATAAAGAATGGCAGAATGTACCGGATCCCCCGCCGTTTCCAGACATCGCAGGCGCGAAAAGCGGGTATCGACTACAGAATTGTGGATGGTTTTCTGCCGGATTTTCGGCCCTGAATATCTGATAACAAAAAGGAAGTGTTGAAATGAGCAGAATCATTGCAGCATGCGGGAACGATTGTTCTGCATGCCCGAGGTATGTGGCGCATCCGTATGAAAAAACAGAAGAGGAGCTGCGGCATACGGCGGAACTCTGGATGAAGATCGGATACAGGGATCATATCGTGACGAATGAAGAAATCTCCTGCAGGGGATGCAAGCCGGAAAACTGGTGCAGATATCATGTCATCAGATGCTGCAGGGATAGAAATATTGACAATTGTTCACAATGTGAAAGCTATCCCTGCGACAACATGACGGAATGCTTCGAAGTCACGAAATCATTTGAACCGAAATGCCGGCAGGTCTGCACAGAGGAAGAATACAACCGGATGAAGAAAGCATTCTTTGAAAAAGAACAGAATCTGAAGGAGCTGCGGAAAGATGGATAAATTGATCGTATCATTCCTGATCAGGGCAAAACAGGCAACATATGCCGGAAAAGGAGCTGAAACGGCTCCTTCCAGAACCGGGTCGCATGATCTGGTGTACCGGGAAAACAATCTGATGTACTATGATACCTACCTTGGCGGTGACCGATTTGCCGGCGAAGAGGCGCTGTGGATCTCTGATGTGCCGTACTGGAGCATGAACTATGTCGGCAGGGTGACCGGCAGTCCGTTCAGCGGGGATTTCCTGAAAGAAGCGCTGCTTCATGTACCGGAGGATCAGCCATACCGCGGGCCGGAGAAGTATGAGAACGGTGATTATACTTATTCCTGCTCCGTGGAGGGTGATTTTGACTGGTTCCAGGGGAAGGAAACGATCAGCTGGCGCGGAAAGCAAATCTATGAATGCTGTTATCACGGTGGCCTGATCAGGTAGTTGAACGGTAAAAAACTCCTGATATCAATTGCCGCGGAGGAACGATGCAGATGCTTGGATTAAGACCGTATAAAAGGGAAGATGCAGACACGATTCTTTCGTGGAGCACAGACGAAAAGGGTTTTTATCAGTGGAGCGCCGGGATTATGGGGAAATACCCGATTGCCCGGGAGGAATTCAGCTTTGTGGATTCCCTGATGGCTTTTACGGCATTTGATGAAAACGGAATCGTCGGTTTCTTTACCCTCAGAAATCCGGAAGGAAAGACAGATGAACTCCGGATTGGATTTGTGATTATTGATCCAAAGCGGAGGGGAAGCGGAACAGGAAAAGGAATGCTTTTGCTGGCACTCAGGTATGCATTCGATATATACGGCGCAAAGAAAGTATCCCTGGGAGTATTCGAAAACAATCAGCCGGCCTATTATTGCTATAAAGCAGCCGGATTCAGAGATGGAGAACCTGACGGGGCTGAGGCTTATCCTGTCATGGGAGAAGTATGGAAAAGCAGGGAAATGTTCATAGAACGGTAATGCAAAGGCGCTTGCTCCGGCTGCCTGGCGGCTGTACTGACCAGATAATAACAGACAAACCTCAAACCTCCGGGAACACGGGTTTGCTTTCCTGTATAGTAACAATAGTCAATATTAGACAAGTATAATCGCTAAAAACATACACAAAATCACTTTCATTTAAAAATAAAAGTGTTATACTGTTCTGCGTGTTAGTTAAAACTAACATCCGTAAGTGTGCCTGATTTATAAGAACGTAGTGGGAGGATCACAAGGATATGGGCATTGTGGAACTGCAGGATGTGTCACGTGTATATAAGAACGGGGACCATGAACAGCGCGCTTTGGATCACGTAGATCTGTCTCTGGAAGAAGGGAAGTTCATTGTAGTGCTGGGACCCAGCGGGGCCGGAAAGAGCACGCTCCTGAACATGCTGGGCGGTCTCGACAGTCCGACAGAAGGAACGATCGTCGTGGATGGAAAGGATATCTCCACCCTGACGGAAAACGAACTGGCGGATTATCGCGCGGAAACGGTGGGTTTTGTGTTCCAAAGCTATAACCTGATCCCGACGCTGACTGTCATCGAAAATGTGGCACTGGTTAAGGAAATCGCAAAGAACCCGCTGAGCAGCCATGACATGCTGCGGGAAGTCGGCCTTTCCGACCATATCCATCAGTTCCCCTCGGAGCTGTCCGGCGGGGAACAGCAGCGGGTATCCATTGCCCGGGCGCTGGCCAAGAATCCCCGGATCCTGCTGTGCGATGAGCCAACCGGCGCGCTGGATTCCGAGACCGGTGTCATGGTGCTGAGGCTTCTGCTCTCCATGGCTCGGGATATGCATAAGACGATCATCATCGTGACGCATAATCAGAATATCGCGAAGATGGCGGATGTCGTGATCAGGGTGAAGAACGGCCGGATCCAGTCCTGTGAAGAACAGGCGGCGCCCCTTTCTGTGGAAGAGGTGGATTGGTAATGCTGCTGAAGAAACTGTTTCGGACACTGTGGCATTATAAAGCGCAGTTCATATCCATGGTGCTGATGATTGCCCTGGGTATCGGCGTTTTCCTGGGATTTAACATTGAATGGTACAGCCTGGAGAAAAACCTGACGGAAATTTACGAAGCTACGGATTTTGCTGATTACCGAATCTATGCGGAGCAAGCCTTCAGCGAAAAAGACCTGCAGGCGGTGCTGGCCGTTGAAGGTGTGGAAGATGCGACCCGGTATCTGTCCGTCATCACTTCAGTAAAGGATTCGGAGGATACGCTGGCTCTGACTGTGGTGGAGAATCCGAAGGTGTCAGGGATGCTGGTCACTTCCGGGAAAGCATACGACCCGGAAAGTCCGGAC
>Ga0310694_10002645_pt1 | contig 18115 bp, 13 predicted proteins | sample 174DNAGHGhighgp2_FD_203884 | JGI IMG/M metagenome (GOLD analysis project Ga0310694, IMG submission 203884) | Sheep rumen microbial communities from Palmerston North, Manawatu-Wanganui, New Zealand - 1742 DNA GHGhigh gp2 (v2) (version 2) | ecosystem: Host-associated > Mammals > Digestive system... | reverse complement strand
TCAGCCCCGCCGGCTACTCTGTTTCCCTGAAGTCAGGCACCGAGGATGCCACCAGTTGGCAGGGCAAGGCCGGCACGGACGACTATCAGGAACTGCCCCTCACCGGCTTGGAAGCAGGCACGGCGGTCAGCGTCAAGTACAACGGCACGAAGAAAGTGAAGAGCGTCAAGGCCGTGAAGATGGCTCCCCCCATCACCGTAACGTGGAACAACGATGATATAACCGGCAGTGGAAATTCTTTCAGTAAGGACGGTGTCACTATAACTGCCGGCTCTATAGACTTCGACGAAAAGAATTTCGAGGAAAACGGAACATTTACCACCACCCTCGGCAACTTCACCAAGATTGAAGTAGTAGCGACTAATGGGTTTTGTGACGTATCAGGCACAGGCTGGTCGGGCAACTCTGATAAAAGGACCTGGACCGGCAATGCCTCCAGCGTATCGTTCGGCGGAGATATTTATGGTGATGGCAATGGCATCAAGTTTGTGTTCACCATTGACCCGAAAAACTGAACACTCCCCGCTCGGGTTCTGTACCCCGCGTGAGGTAAACGATATCGTTCTTTGAACAAATGACACAGATTCTTGCTTTGAATCAGGGGATGCGGTTCTCTGATCCGTCAGAGAGGCCCCGCGCACGGCGGAACCCCGCCCGCACAGCTCCCACAGAGAGGGCGGCCTCCCCGCACGAAAGAACAACAGATTCAGAAAAAAGGACGACTCGGAAAACATGGACATACCCGTCATGCCACACCCAGGCACCGACACCCAGGCATCGCCATATCAGAGCCGTCAGACAAAAGAAATAACATAAAATTAAAACATTAAAGAACAATGAAACATCGATTTCTATACATCATGGCACTGCTGCTGACAGTGGCGACGGGCGCATGGGCACAAGACCCTGACCCCATCGACCTCACGCCCAGTGCCGACGGTACGGTGTGGACACTCAGCACGATGCCCGAATACGACGTCGAGCTGGAGATAGAATACTATGACCCAGCCACACTGACAGCAGCACCAACGGCTGCAACCGGCCTCGAATATACTGGTGTGGCTCAGAACTTGATTAACGCAGGCACAGCCACGGGCGGTACCCTCTACTATGGACTCGGCACCTCCGAAGCTGCTCCCACCGATGCAAGCGCCTGGAGCGAAACTGTTCCTACGGGTACCGATGTCGGTCAGTATTATGTATGGTATAAGGTGGTGGGCGACGGAACGCATGGGGACATCGCCGCTGCAGGCCCCCTGGAGGTGAACATCGCCAAGGCCACGCCAACCATCTCTGAAGCCCCGACAGCTGGAGCTATCACGTACGGACAGACGCTGGCAGCGAGTACGCTGAATGGTGGTTCTGCCACTTGCAATTCGCAAACCGTTGCAGGTAGCTTTGCATGGACTACTTCGACCACGGCTCCTTCTGTCTCTGATAGCGAAAACACTGAGTATTCAGTGACGTTCACACCAACCGACGGTACGAACTATAATAGCGCAACGACGAATGTCAAGCTGACCGTGAACCCAGTCAGTGCAGTAGGCCTCACCCTGACGCTCAGCTCAGAGTCGTTCACCTATAACGGTGAAGCCCAGGAACCGACTGTCACCGTGAAGGACGGCGAGACCACGCTGACCCAGGACACCCACTACACCGTGAGCTACAGCAATAACACGAATGCCGCCCTGTCGACTGCCGAGAATGCTCCCACTGTGACCATTACGGGTATGGGCAACTACAGCGGCACGGCATCAAAGAAATTCACCATCGCTCCGAAGTCTCTGACCGACGGCATGATTCAGGCCATCGCCGACCAGTCCTACACAGGCTCGGCGCTGACACCTGACATCACGGTGAAGGACGGTGAAACGACTCTGGTGCTCGGTAGCGACTACGAGAGCGTTACCTTCACTAACAATACGAATGCCGCCCTGTCGACAGCTGAGAACGCTCCCACCGTTACCATTACCGGTAAGGGCAATTATACTGGTACGGTTTCCGCAAAATTCACCATCGCTGCAGCCGATATTGCTGCGATCGACATCACAGCCCCGACAGCCAACACGTTGAACTTCACCGGACAGGCACAGGCGCTCATCGAAGCAGGCTCAGTGTCTGGAGGCATTGGCACCATGCAGTACTCGCTCGACGGCACCAATTGGAGCACAGACATTCCTACTGGCACTGACGAAGGTGATTATACTGTATATTATAAGGTAGTCGGCGACGACAACCACAACGATGTGGCGGCCCAGAGCTTCAAGGTGACCATCGGGGAAGCACTGGACATCGACCTGACATCGACCGACGGCAAGACGTGGACGCTGGCCTCGATGCCATACTACGACGTAGAGCTGGAGGTAGAGTACTATCCTGCAGCCACACTCGTTGACGGCACTGATCAGGCTCCCGCAGTCTCGGCAGACCCCGTCTATGTAAGTACAGACGCACCACTCTTCACAGCCGGTTCAGCCAGCCAGGGTACGCTGATGTACGCCATCAGCACATCGGATACCGAGGCCCCGGCAATCACGGCATTCACCGCTACCGTGCCTACAGCTCAGAGTTATACCGAGCCTACCACCCTCTACGCATGGTACTACATCCTGGGCTCTGACGCAGGCGTCGGCGGTGCCACCGCAACCTACGGCAATTCCGAAGTCTTCGGACCCCTCACCGTCAAACTCCATCGCAACCTCTTCGATGGCGTATCGGCCGTACTCGACAACGGCAGCCGCGTCCGCCTGATAATGAACGAGGGCAAATACCAGCCCATCGAGCCGCTCACCTACACGCTGACCGATATCAGTGACGCCGAGAACCCGAAGACGCTCGTTTCGGGCACCGACTATACCTACGGCGGCCTGCAGAGACTTGAAGACGGCAGCTTTGTTGACGTGACCGACGAGAGCAACCTGCCTCCCGGCACCTATCGCGCACAATTCAATGGCATGGGCGACTTCGCCGGCTGGAAACCCACTGACTCTGTGTTCGAGCTCTACTACGGCTACGAGGTCTACGTGCCCGCTCATGAGTACGTGACCTACTGCAGCACTGAGGCCCTCACCCTGGAGGATGAGAATGCGGCCCTCTACACCATCACCGCCGTGAGCAACAGCGAGGCAACTTTGAGCCGCGCCCTCACCGTGGCACCGGCTACGACACCGCTGCTCGTGGAGAACAACTCCGATGAGTCGCGCACCATCCTGCTCATCCCGACCGACAAACAGGCCGACGACGTGACCCCGGCCACAGAATTCATTGGCGTGCTGACTGCAGAAAGAACGCTCGCCAAGAACGACAACTTCGATTACTATGCTTTCAACGGTCTCGACTTCGTCTACGTGGTCAACCCGGTCGACATCCCTGTCGGCAAGTGCTTCATCGGTATCCAGACCGGCAACTTATCTGCCCGCAGCATCACAATCCGCCGCAGCGCAACAGCGATCGACGCTACGCTAATGAATAATGAGGAAATGAATAATGAACAATGGTTCGACCTGAACGGCCGCAAGGTGAACAAGCCGACCAAGAAGGGCGTATTTATTAACAATGGCCGCAAGGTCGTTATAAAGTAAGGAGGACAAGTATATGAAAAAGAAGATATTTGCACTGCTTGCCTTTGTACTGGCAACAATGACCGCGAGTGCCGTGGAGGGCTTGGAGGGCTTTAAGCTGAGCACGACTGAGCCAGCCATCACCAACGGTAATGTCACCTTCATGGTGAACAAAAACATCGTGACATCGGCCAATGAGGGAGATCTCGTGACCGTGATCGTAGAGCCCAAAGAGGGCTTCTTCGTGGCTGGCGTCACCGGTCAGTGGTCGGCCGCCGTCGTCGCCGCCCGTAACAGGGGCGTGGGCATGCTCAACGACATCGACCTGCAGCCCGTGGAGAACGAGGCCAACACCTGGACGTTCAAGATGAAGCGCGCCAATGCCACGATCGACGTCAACTACTTGATTATGCTGACACGTCCCGACATCACCGTCAGCATCGACGAAGCCTTCTACACCGGTCAGGCGCAGAAGCCTAAGGTGACTGTGAAGTTCGGTGATAATTCACTCACGGAGGGCGAGGACTTCACCGTGACCTACGCCGACAATACCTATCCCGGCGAGGCCACCGTGACCATCGCTGCCGTAGATGGTTCTCTCTTCTACGGTGAGCGCACCGAGAAGTTCACCGTAGAGGACGGCGTGATCTCACTCACCGCCGAGGGCTACAGCGGCGTCTACGACGGAGATGTTCATGGCATCACTGTGAAAGTCCCCGATGGCGCAACCGTGAAGTTCGGCGAGACCGAAGGCGTGTATAATCTGGAAGTATCGCCCACCTATGTGGACGCCGGTACCTATACCGTCTATTATCAGGTGACCCGCACCTACTATGCTACTGAGACCGGCCAGGCCGTGGTCTATATCGCCAAGGCTCCTGCTACTATCAGCTACGCTACAACGAGTATCAAGAAAACCTATGGTGACGCTGAGTTCACCAACCCGCTCACGATGACGGGCGACGGTATAGAGACTTATTCAACCTCTGACCGCGATGTGGCTGTCGTTGATCCTAATTCGGGCGAGGTGACAATCGTCGGAGAGGGTACTGCCACCATCACAGCCACGGCTGCCGATGGCAAGAACTACGCCTACGATCCTAATTCGGCTTCTTATGAGATTACGGTTGGTGCCGCCACAATGACAGTGACATCCGAAGGCTGGACCGGCGTCTATGACGGACAGTCGCACAGCATCACCGTGAATGCTCCCGAGGGGGCGAAGGTAAGATATGGCCGAGCAGAGGATTCCTATAACCTCACCAGAAAACCCACTTACACTAATACCGGCACTTATACCTGCTATTACCAGGTGACGATGGATAACTATAAGCCTGTGACAGGCTACGAGACTGTGACCATCAAGAAGGCCGCCGGCGCCATCAGCTTCGAGGCTGAAAGCGTGAAGAAGGCCAAGGGCGACGCTGCCTTCACCAACCCGCTGACCAATACCGGCGACGGTGTGGTAAGCTATGATACCTCTGACTCGAAAATCGCCCGCGTGAACGCTACGACGGGTGAGGTGACCCTCGGCAAGAGCGAGGGCACGGCCACCATCACCGCCACGGTGAAGGACGGCCCGAACTACGACTATGCCGTGAAAACAGCGACCTATACCGTCGTTGTCGGCGAAGGTGGTGACGAGCCCGGTGGTGACGAGCCTGGCGGCGACGAGCCCGGTGTGGATCCCGGCGAGAATGTCATCGTGATCAATGCCGACGCCAACGAGGCCGACGGCGACAATGAGAAGGTGGACGGCGTGAAGCTGAACGTCGTCATCGACAAGACCGCCCAGCCCCGTCAGGAGGAGCGCACGTTCGTGGATCCCGCTACCGGCGAGGAGGTGACGAAGACCGTCACCATCGTGCCCATCACGCTCGAGAGCATCATCATCCCGCAGCTGGAGGGCGCCTCAGAAGCTGACAAGCAGAATATAGTCGTCACCATTCCGCCATACGTGGAAGGTCCCGACGGCATCATCTACGAGATCACGTCGATTGGCGCCAACGCCTTCGTATCCAACGAGCCGACGGCTGTCATCACCACCGTGGTACTGCCTGATACGGAGAAACCGCTGACACTCGAGCCGGGTTGCATGGACAACGGCACCGGTGAGAGCATGCGCGTCATCGCACCGCTCCAGCACCTCGACGACTATGCCCTGAACAAGGCCCTCGCCAGCAGCTATGAGGCCCTGAAGGTATCGGCCATGGTCACCCCGCCGAACCGCTACTGGACATTCTCCTGCGGCGTCGACGTGCTCGTGCCTACAGGCGTCAGCGTCTACACCGCCCATGTCAACAGCGACAAGGAGGTGGTCATCACACAGATCCCGGAAGATAAGCTGACGGTCGACGGTGAGCAGATCATCATGGCCAACAACGGCGTGCTCGTGGCCTGCACCGACGGCAGCAACGGCGATGCCTATGAGATCGTGGCCAACCCGGGCCGCCAGAAGAGCGGCAGCACCATCGTCACCAACGACGCGAAGAGCTACGGCGCCGACAACCAGCTGGAGCCGGTGATCGAGCAGAAGAACTACGCTGCCAGCGACTACTACATACTCGTGGACAACGAGTTCCACCCCATCCTGTACAACAACTCGAAGGTATCGGCCTGCAAGGCTGTGCTGAAGTTCACCGGCGGCAGCGCCAATGCCCGTCTGATCATCACCGAGGGCAACAATTCGCCTACAGGCATCGACTCAATGGTCAATGGTCAATGTTCAATGGTCAATGGTTCAATGGTCAATGTCTACGACTTGAACGGTCGTATGGTGCAGCAGCCGGCTAAGGGCGGTGTGTATATTATTAACAACAAGAAAGTAGTGATTAAAAAATGATATGCCTCATGAAGAAGATTCAATATTTTATCGCAATAGCCGCCGCTGTGGTCCTGACGGCCACGTCGTGCGGCAAGGAGGATAATCCCGCTCCCGTTGTCACGGTCGACCAGATCACGATCAGCACGGGTGAGGGCGGCCAGGCTGCCGAGGTGAGCCTGAAACAGGGTGAGACGCTGAAGCTGACGACCGCCGTGTCGCCTGCCGACGCCCAACTGCCTGAGATGGTATGGTATTCCGACGATGCCAGCGTGGCCACGGTGTCGCCCGAGGGTGTGGTGACCGCCATTGGCAAGGGCACCTGCACCATTACCGTCGAGACGCTCACCACGCCTAAGGTAACAGCTTCGCTGAAGGTGACCGTCGCAGTGGACGAAGAGCCCGGCGGTGACGAGCCTGGCGGTGACGAACCCGGTGGCGACGAGCCCGGCGACAAGGATGAGACCATCCCCGTCAACGACAAGGCCGTCGACCAGTCGCAGGCCGAAGCGCCAAGACGTTGATCAAGACTTATTAACTTATCAAGGGTGCAGCCAAACGGCTGCACCCTTTTCACAATTTAAATAACAAACAAAATGAAAAAGGAAACAAAGATCGATTTGAAGAAAGCCATGGCCAAAAAAACATGAGTGAGAAACAATTGGCAGAGATGTTAGACCTTAAACCGCCCTACTTGAATGCCATTGCTAGTGGAAAAAAGAATGTAACCATCAACCAACTTGAACGCATAGCCGAAGCATTGGGGATGACGCTTCATATCGCCTTTGAGGAGTCTCCATAGCATGTCGAATAAGGCCGATTAACCCCATAGGTTTACTTTTTACGCTACAGATGCAATTTGTGGTGCGAAAGTTTGCCTGTGTGCTTTTCTTGACGTAACTTTGCGGTGATAACATATATTTTTGCCGATGAAAGAATCAGAAGAAAAGCCTAAAAAGAAACGAAAGAAGGCTCCGATTAAGCGAGAGCCATCAAGTTCGCTTGAAATGGCCGAGCGTGAGGAGACTCGACCGAAGGTCAAGAAAGCCGCTGCAGAGAGTGAGGGCGAGCATAAGAAAAACTGGCGGGAGACGTATGCCACGGTGGAGGATATCAAGAACTTCCTTGGAGGACGGCTATTCCTGAGGTATAACGTCATCACGGGCCGCGTGGAGTGCAAGCTGCCGTCGAACTATGAGACCGACGGTACGGACTGGCAGCCCGTCAGCGACAGGATCGTCAATACGCTGTGGGCAGAGCTGTCGAAAGAGAAATCCACGAGGGCGCAGGATATTTATCGCGTGATAGAATCGGACTTCGCGCCGGACTACCATCCGTTCCGATATTACCTCGAGCACCTGCCGCCGTGGAACGGTATCGACGACTATATCCTGGAACTGTCGCTGTCGGTTTCGGTGAAAGGTGATGCCGACGAGCAGCTTCTGTTTGCAGAGTACCTGAAGAAATGGCTGGTAGGCATGGTGGCAGGGTGGATTGACGATGACGCCGTGAATAATGTCGTCCTGGTGCTTCTGGGTGAACAGGGTTCGTATAAGACGACCTGGCTCAAATGTCTTATGCCGCCGGAGCTGAAAGCCTATGCCTATCTGAAAGCCGATGCCAGCCGCATGAAACGCGACGACCTGCTGAAACTGGCGCAGTATGGACTGGTGTGTTGCGAGGAACTGGATGCGATGCGCCCCTCGGAACTGAACCAGCTGAAGGCCGCCATCACCATGCCGAGTATCGACGAGCGTGCGGCCTACGCCCATTTTCATGAGCACCGCAAACATATAGCCTCGTTCTGTGCTACTGGTAATAACGTGCAGTTCCTCTCTGACCCGACGGGCAACCGTCGCTGGCTGCCGTTCGAGGTGGAGATCATTGACCCGCCCCAGGACCATCCGTTCAACTACGAGGGCATCTACAGTCAGGCGTATGCGCTCTATCAGCAGGGCTTCCGTTACTGGTTCTCGCGCGAGGAGATCCTAAGGCTGGCGCGTCATAACCAGCAGTTCGAGACACCCCGTCTGGAGTACGAGCTGGCCAGCCTCTATTTCCGTCAGCCGAGGGGTACGGAGCCGGGGGTGTTCATGTCGGTGGCGCGTGCCATGCAGGTGGTCTCGGCGAATATCTCGCAGAAGCTGTCGGCGGTCTATCTGGGCCGTGCCATGGGTGAGCTGGGCTTCCGGCGTGTGAAACACAACGGTGTGCGGGGCTATATCGTGGTGTGCCGCAGCGGCGACGAGATGCATGCTGCCCAGCAGTCGATGGCCATCCAGGCAACCGTAGAGGAAGGGGCGGTGGACAGTAGCGGACAGTACTTCTGACAAACTTCTCACGCGTACCGCGCATATACGCAGTACGCGTGAGAACTTTTTATTATCTACTGTCCAGTAGTGTCCACTGACCCTAAAGAGAGATTAACAGACTAACATATAATAACCAACCCTTATTTTCCAATAACCCTGCCTTATCGTTCAATAAGGCAGGGTTATTGTGCAATAGTTGGATTACTGCAACACTCAGGGGTGGCCGAGGGTGTCGAAGATGAGAGCGACCTCGACGGGGAGGAACGTCCGGCGCTTGCAGGCCAGCAACTTGCGAAGCCGGGGATAGTCTGACATGTAGAGGCGCAGCTTGGCCCAGGCTGCGCGGGGGCAGATGGCCGGGAAATAGAGCTGGGCCAGCTCCGTACGACCGTAGGTTCTGATGTTATTAACCATTGAACATTGATTATTGACCATTATTTTTCTGCAAAGATACGAAAAATAATTGAGATATGCAAGAGATTGAAAAGGTAAAAATACATACAATTCATCATAACTCACATCAGGTTCTACTAATACATATAGCAAAGCTAAAAGACTTGGAAAAAGTCTATTTATTTTGTAACTTTGTATCAGCTCCGGAGGCTAAGTAAACATTAAGTTAAACCTTTTTAAAATTTTTACAAAGATGATTGAATTGTATCTTTCAAAGGTGACCGAATCATCGGAATCCGAACAGGCGGGTAAGTTGTATGCCCGCGTGAGTTATAAACAGACGCTGAGCGTACAGGACATGGCCCATCACATGGCTGAGCATAACACCATGTTTTCGGAAGGTTCCATCACTGGTATCCTGATCGACTTCGTGAAGTGTGTGCGTGAGCAGGTGCTCATGGGTAACACCGTGAAGATCGACAACCTGGCTATCTTCAAGGCCACTGTCGAGGCCAACGGCCTGGATGTGCTCTACGATGCTGAGCAGGACAAGGTGGCTTCGGCTACCATCGGCAACCTGGCCGAGGGTGCCAAGACGGGACCTGCCGTGAAGGTGATCAAGCTGTTGGCCCAGAGCACGGGCGACTTCACACGCGATGAGCTGAAGAAGGACGTGAAACTGGCTTGGACTGACAAAACCAAGGCCGAGATTGCCGCTGCCAAGGGTGCTGCCAACGGCGGGGCTTCTTCGGCAGGCTCAGGAACCGAGGGTGGTGGTCAGAACGGTAATGGAGGTTCGCAGGGCGGGTCTTCGACAGGCTCAGACACCGCGCAGGGCGATAACAGCCAGCAGGGTGGCGGCCAGAATCAGCAGAGTGGCTTCGCGCTGACCATCTCAACCAGCGGTAGCGGATCGTCAACGGTGACGCTCAATGGCAGTGCCGTCAACTCGGGTGCCAGCCTGAACGAGGATGACGAAGTGGAGATCAGCATCACACCAGCTGAGGGTGAGACGCCTACCGCAACCATCAACGGCTCTGAGATCGAGCTGACCGAGAGTGAAGGCGTCTACACTGGTAGCTTTGCCATGCCTGGACAGGCCAGTACGTTGGTGATCAATACTGGCGGTAGTAGTGGTGGTAACGGCGGCGCTGACCTCGACAAAGACTAAGCGCTCGCTGCGCTTCGCTAATGAATAACGAATAGTGAATAGTGAAAAGAGAAAAGACAATGAAGTTAAATCGTACTAAGATCGGGAAGATCCTGAAGTTTGCAGGGTCATTGATCACGCTGGTGATTACAACGTTCTTTGTTAGTAGTTGCATATGAGAATCATAACAATGATAGTCATTCACTGTTCTGCAGTGAGGCCCGACCAGACGAGTTCGGCCGCTCAGATAGATTCGTGGCATCGCAAGGATAACCACTGGAAGTTGGGTATCGGCTACCACTACGTGATCCGTCGGGACGGAACGATAGAGTCAGGTCGTCCGGAATGGATGGTCGGCGCACACTGTGTGAACCACAACGCCCACTCGATCGGCGTCTGCTACGAGGGCGGGCTTGATATCCGCGGTCAACCCGACGATACCCGGACAGAAAACCAGAAGGCTGCCATGCGTTGGCTACTCCGACAGTTGCACAGGTCCTATCCCAAAGCCGTGATCGTAGGTCATCACGACCTGAACCCCCAGAAAGATTGCCCCTGCATCAAAAACGTCGTCCATGAGTATGCCGACCTACAGCCGAAATAGCAAATCAGCCGAGAGTTTTCCGCTCTCGGCTGATTTTTGTCTCGGTCAAACACTTGGGGACGGTTCTTTTTTGTTTGACTGTTTCCGCTGACGGCGCAGCGGGTCAAACAGAAAGAACCGTCCCCGAGTGTTTGATTATGAGTTGGTTAGAGTGATAATGACGTATTCTGATCGGGTGCCGATGCGGAACTTGCCGCCCCAAAGACCAATACCACTGGTGATGTAATAATGCGTCTGGCCTCGCTGGTGAGCACCGAAAGCGCACTCGTAGACATGTTCCGTAATCCAGGAGATGGGCCATACCTGTCCGTGATGGGTGTGGCCACTGAACTGGAAGTCCACCTGCTGACGCTCAGCCTGATCCAGATGATAAGGCTGGTGGTCGAGCAGAATGCAGTATTTTGAACGGTCGGCCTTCTGCATCAGTATACCTAATGAATCGCGGCGGAAGTTAGTGCGGTCGTCGCGCCCGATAATGCAGAGGTCGCCAACGGTGACACAGGAATCCTGCAGCAGATGGATATTGGCCTCCTGATAAAACTGTCGGGCTCTGGGCTCGCCGCTATAGTACTCATGGTTGCCGATGCAGGCATAGACGGGCGCCTTCAGCAGTCGGAACTCCTCGTGCATCTGCTGTTCAATCACAGGTCGCATGCTACCGTCGATGATGTCGCCAGCAATGAGGATCAGGTCAGGTTGCTCAGCATTGATCATCTCCACCCAACGGTGCAGTTCGCTGCGGCGGTTGTGATAACCGATATGCAGGTCGCTTATCGCCACAATCTTCATAGGCTTGCTCAGCTGCTTCCCTGTGGATAGTTGTATTTCCTCACGATACTTGTGCTGATAATGCAGGTGGCCATATAAAAAGAGCGCGAACATACCGATGGCGATGCCACCTGCCGTCCACCAGTTATTATAGAGTAAAGTACGCGGGAGCAGATGCAACAGCCGCCCAAGGTCGAGCACCAGAAACAGCATAAAGAGATAGAGCAGGATGATGATGCTCGAGGTACCGATTTCGTAGGTTGCAATGGCCAAGGGCAACGGCATGCGGTCGGTCATCCGCATGAAACCTGCAAACAACAGTAGAAATGCGCCCGTCATCAGTAGCAGTATCAGCACCTTCCATATCCAACTGATCGGCAGCAGACACCATACGTGCCAGCCGATATAAGCGAGTGCCGACAAAGGCAACAGCGTGAAAATCAACATCCACATATTTCCATTTTCATATTTCGTTTGCAAAGTTAATCATTTTTTTGTCCAAATTTTGGTTTTCTGCCTTTTTTTTCGTATCTTTGTCGCCAAGAAGATAATTAACAATAAAATAGACAATGAAAAAAGTACTGATTTCAATGGTAATGGCTTGTGCCGCGATGGGCGTGACGGCACAGGTGAAACCGGCTATCCCCCGTGATGAAGCCCTTGAGGCAAAAGTAGAGAAAACCCTCGCCAAGATGACCCTCGACGAGAAGATCGGCCAGATGCTTGAACTGAATCTCGACGTGATGGGCAAGACATCGGTTGAGAATGCGAAGGTGGACCGCGAGAAGGTCCGTAGTGTGATGCAGCAGTATGGCAGGTCGAAGGAAGAGGTGGATGCGATACTGAAGAAAACGGATAAGCAGATTATCGACCAGTTCGGTAACTACCCGATAGACATCTATCAGGGCGATACCAAACGCGTCTGGAAGATCAATGAGGCGATGCTCGACACACTGATCTCGAAGTGGAAGGTGGGCTCTATCCTGAATGCCCCCAGTAGCCGTGCTGCCAGTGTAGACCAGTGGTTAGGCTGGATCCGCCTGATTCAGGAGAAGTCGATGAAGTATCTGGGCATCCCTGATATCTATGGTCTCGACCACAACCACGGTGTGACCTATACGGCGGGTGGCACACTGTTCCCGCAGCCCATCAACCTGGGTGCTTCGTTTAATACGGAACTGGCCCGTATCGGTGCAGAGATTACGGCTTATGAGAGTCGTGCAGCCAATTGTCCTTGGGTGTATAATCCGGTGGTGGACCTGGGCCGTGATCCCCGTTGGCCCCGTATCTGGGAGAGCTTTGGCGAGGATGCCATCGTCAACTCGAAGATGGTGGTGGCAGAAATCAAGGGCTATCAGGGTGATGACAACAACCACATCGACCAGTATCACGTAGGCACGAGCACCAAGCACTATTTTGCCTACGGTGCGCCTTGGACCGGTAAGGACCGTACGCCTGCCTACCTCTCGCCGCAGATGATCCGCGAGAAGTATTTCGAGCCCTTCAAGGCTGCTGCCCTCGCCGGTACGCTGACCATGATGGTGAATTCTGCTTCTGTCAACGGTGTGCCCGTTCATGCCAGCTATGAGTATCTGACGAAGTGGCTGAAGGAGGATTTGCAGTGGGATGGTTTCCTCGTGACGGACTGGGCTGACATCAACAACCTCTACTCGCGCGAACATGTGGCAAAGGACAAGAAGGATGCCATCCGCATCGCCATCAATGCAGGTATCGACATGTCGATGGACCCCTATAGCGTGGAGTTCTGCATCCTGCTGAAGGAACTCGTCAACGAGGGTAAGGTGAAGATGTCGCGCATCGACGATGCCGTGCGCCGTATCCTGCGTGCGAAATATCGTCTGGGACTCTTCGAAAAACCGAATACAGGTGGCAAGGGCTATGAGAAGTTCGGCTGCGACGAGTTTGCCCAGGCTTCTCTGAAGGCCGCTGAGGAGTCGATGGTCCTCTTGAAGAACGAGGGTAACATCCTGCCGTTGGCGAAGGGCAAGAAGATCCTGCTCACGGGTCCTAATGCCAACCAAATGCGCTGTCTGCATGGTGGCTGGAGCTATACCTGGCAGGGCTCGAAGGCCGAAGACCTCTCAGAGAAATACAACACCATCTACGAGGCACTTTGTAATAAGTATGGTAAGGACAACATTATCCTTGAGCAGGGCGTGACCTATAACGAGGATGCTGCCTACTACGTTGAGAATGCGCCTCAGATCGACAAGGCGGTGGCTGCTGCTGCCAATGCGGATCTCATCATCGCTGCCATCGGTGAGAACTCTTACACGGAGACACCCGGTAATCTGACTGACCTCTGGCTCTCTGAGAACCAGCGTAACCTCGTGAAGGAACTGGCCAAGACGGGCAAACCCATGATTCTCGTGCTCAACGAAGGTCGTCCACGTCTGATTGCCGACATCGAACCTCTGGCCAAGGCCGTGGTGGACATCCTGATTCCTGGCAACTATGGTGGTGATGCCCTTGCCAATCTCCTGGCTGGCGATGCCAATTTCTCAGGTAAGATGCCATACACTTATCCGAAGGAGATCAACTCGCTCAATACCTATGACTATAAGGTGAGTGAGGAGGTGGGCACCATGGCCGGCGCGTATAACTACGATGCGAAGGTGTCGTTGCAGTGGCCCTTCGGCTATGGCCTGAGCTATACTACCTTCGATTATGCCAACCTGAAGGTCGACAAGGCTTCCTTTACGTCTGACGATATCCTGACGGTGAGTGTCGACGTGAAGAATACGGGTAGCCGTGCCGGTAAGGAGGCCGTGCTGCTGTATAGCAGCGACCTCGTGGCATCGATCGTGCCTGACAACAAGCGTCTGCGTGACTTCACGAAGATCGAGTTGCAGCCGGGTGAGACAAAGACCGTCACCTTCAAGCTGCCCGCCAAGGACCTCGCCTTTGTCAATGCCGATGGTAACTGGACACTCGAGGAGGGTGAATTCGTGTTGAAGATCGGTAAACTGACGCAGAGTATCCAGTGCACAAAGAACAAGGTGTGGGACACGCCCAATATCTGATCCGCGGGCTTGGAGTTGACGAATTGTAACTAAAAATAAAGTTTTTCTGTCTTTTTGTCGTTTGTTTGAAAGAAATGTTGTAATTTTGCATCCGCATAAACTTAACATTTCAACTTCAAACAAATGACAAAATGAGAAAACAAAGTTTTATGTGGCGAACGCTGGCAGTAGCACTGGCAGTGTTCAGTAGTGTTGCAGCTATGGGGCAACAAAAGAGTTCTGAAACAGACTGGATGAAGGATTTCACAAGTCGTATCACACTTAACGGTTACGCACAGGGAGGCTGGAGTTATCAGGATCCCAATGGCAAAGCAACAAACGCTTATAACCTTAAACGCACACTACTTTGGGCCAAGGCCCGCATCACTGACCGCTGGTCATTTATGTTTATGCACGATTTCTCCAGCGTGGTTCAGGAGTATTACACCGATTATCGCATCTCCAACGACAAGTCTTTGACCGTCCGCCTCGGACAGTTCAAGCACTCGTACACGATGGAGAATCCGATGTCACCAACACAATTGGAACTTATCGATGTCTATTCGCAGGCCGTGCTCTATCTGGCTGGCGAAGGTCCCGATCCGCTGAATGGCGTGAACTATGGTCGTGACATGGGTGTTAATGTCTACGGCGACCTGTTCAATGGTTTCCTGCACTATGACCTCGCTTTGATGAGCGGACAAGGTATCAACCGCAAGGACAATAACAATCAGAAAGACTTTATCGCCAAACTCGAAGTGAAGCCCTTCGACGGTCTTCGCATCGTGGGTTCCGGCTATCTCGGCACGGGTTGTGCTGTGGGAACGGCTGCATGGAATCCCGACATTCAGGTAGGCGACAACTATAAGCGCAACCGCTACAGTGTGGGTGCGGAATACAAGACACAACCCTATTCACCAGGTCAGTACAAGGAGGCTCGTCCTGCCAGCATCCGTGCGGAATGGCTCGGCGGTGAGGACGGCGAAGTCGGTTCCCGTGGTGGTTATGTCACCACCAGCATTCCTGTGGCTGGTGCCCTCGACATCGTGGCCTCTGGTGAGACCTTCGACCGTAATACAAAGGTTGATGGCTGGGATCAGACCAATCTGACCGTCGGCCTGCAATACTGGTTCTATAAAAAGTGCCGTGTGCAGTTGCAGTACACCCGTTGTCTCTGTGGAGAGAATATCAGCAGCAAGGATTACAACTGGCTCCAGGCACAAGTTCAAGTCGCATTTTAAACACACATAGTTATGATTATTAAAGTATTACTGACGATAATTTTCCTGGTCGTGATGGTAGGTGTGGGTGTGTACTCACGCAAGCAGGCCAGAAGTGTTGATGGTTTTGTATTAGGTGGTCGCGCCGTTGGTCCCTGGCTCACGGCTTTCGCCTTTGGTACTTCTTATTTCTCGGCTGTGGTCTTTGTGGGCTACGCCGGACAGTTCGGATGGAAATACGGTATGTCGAGTGCCTGGATCGGTATCGGCAATGCCATCATCGGATCGCTCTTGGCTTGGTTGATTCTGGGTCGTCGCACCAAACTGATGACGCAGCATATCGAGTCGCGTACGATGCCTGATTTCTTCGGCACCCGTTTCAACGATCAGGGTTTGCGTGTGGTGGCTTCCGTCATCGCTTTCGTATTTCTGATTCCTTATACTGCAGGTGTCTATAGTGGTATCTCCCGTCTCTTTGAGATGGGCTTCGATATCCCTTATGAGTATTGTGTCATCATCATGTCCATCCTCACGGCAGTCTACGTCATCATCGGAGGCTACAAGGCTACGGCTATGAACGACTTCATTCAGGGTATCATCATGCTTTTTGGTATCGTGGCCGTCATCCTTGCCGTGCTGAATGCCCAGGGTGGTCTGACGGCTGCTATCGACAAACTCGCTATGATTCCCTCTGATGCCGATCCTAATGTGAATGGAGGCTTTGCTTCGTGGTTCGGGCCTGATCCGTGGGGACTATTGGGTGTGGTCATTCTGACATCATTAGGTACGATGGGTTTGCCTCAGATGGTGGGTAAGTTCTATTCGATCACCGACGAGAGCGCCATCAAGCGTGGTACCGTCATTTCGACTGTCTTCGCCTTCATCGTAGCTGGTGGTTGTTATTTCCTCGGTGGTTTCGGCCGTCTCTACGACCCCGTGATCAATGAGGCTACGGGCAAGATTGCCTTTGATTCTATCGTGCCTGCCATGCTCGTCACTTTGCCCGATGTACTTATTGCCCTCGTGGTGCTGCTGGTGCTTTCGGCCTCTATGTCGACATTGGCTTCGCTGGTGCTCACGTCTTCTTCGACGATGACGCTCGACCTGATCTATCGCGACAAGAAATCGTTGCCAGGTGAGGTGGAGGATGGTACCATCGACGATATTGTGGCCGAGAAGATTGAGCGTCGTAAGGTGGTGGTGATGCGTGTGTTGATCATGTTCTTCATCGTCATCTCACTGCTTATCGCCCTGAATCCGCCTACGTTCATTGCCCAGCTCATGGGTATTTCTTGGGGTGCATTGGCTGGCGCCTTCCTGGCTCCGTTCATGCTGGGTCTTTACTGGCGTGGTGTCACCACAGCCGCTGTCTGGGCTTGTTTCATCTGGGGCGTAGGCCTCACGGTTATCAATATGCTCGCAGGCAACCCCATCAACCCCATCAATTGCGGTGCTATCGCGATGGTGGGCGGTTTTCCAGTGGTTTGGATTGTCAGCCTCTTAACGAAGAAGCTTCCCAAGCAGACCGTCGATACTATTTTCGAGTGCTATAATAAGTAATTGGTTGAATCAGGAATGTATAAATAAGTGGCTCTTGTTTGCTGACAGGAGCCACTTATTTTCAGTCCGAAAAGCAGACCTCTTGTTTAAGCGTTTTAATCGTTAACGCTTTACGATTTGTGCTCTTGTATCTTTGTAGGCAGTAAAATCAGATAAACTTCTTAATTCTTGTTAATATTCTAAAGATTTAGAGAATAATATTTGGAAGTTCTAAAAGAAGGGCAAGCAGGTTGAGCCAGTCATCATGGAATATGTGAAAGGAGAAGAGGCGAAAGATTATCTTGGCTTTAATTTTTCCTTCCCGCTTGGAGAGAAGCTTGTCATTGGTTTTGCGCCGTCAAGCAATTTCTGCGGTGAGAAACTCATTAATCCAAACCTCTCGTCAGACATCATCAAATCCATTCCCCATTTCTATGTCCTTGGTATCAGGATTATCTGAAACAAGTTATTTACAATTGGGTTATGCCAAGGCCAAGTTTGTGGTATCATTAGGATTCAAACATAAGAATTCCTGTCGATATTTTTGTGATTTCGTTTTTTTTGTCTATCTTTGCAGCGAAGATATGATTGAAGATGTAAGAGCGTATTTGTTTCGTAAGTTGAAAGAAGAGAATTGCTTCTGGTCTTACGATGTTTCGAAGATGGTTGATATCTCCGATGAGGCTCTGATTGAACATGTCTTACTATATCTTGATATTGATGAC
>Ga0310694_10002644_pt1 | contig 18120 bp, 12 predicted proteins | sample 174DNAGHGhighgp2_FD_203884 | JGI IMG/M metagenome (GOLD analysis project Ga0310694, IMG submission 203884) | Sheep rumen microbial communities from Palmerston North, Manawatu-Wanganui, New Zealand - 1742 DNA GHGhigh gp2 (v2) (version 2) | ecosystem: Host-associated > Mammals > Digestive system... | reverse complement strand
TCAGGCCGCTGCAACCACGGAACGCATAGTCGCCAATGCTTGTAACCGACTTGGGAATGGTGACAGATGTCAGGCCTCTGCAACCATAGAACGCATAGTCGCCAATGCTTGTAACCGAATTTGAAATGGTGACTGATGTCAGGCCTCTGCAACCTTCGAACGCAGAGCCACCAATGCTTGTAACCGAATTGGGAATGGTGACAGATGTCAGGCCGCTGCAACCTAAGAACGCATAGTCGCCAATGCTTGTAACCGAATTGGAAATGGTGACTGATGTCAGGCCGCTGCAACCATAGAACGCAGAGCCACCAATGCTTTTAACCGAATTTGGAATGGTGTATGTCCCAGTTTTACCTGCAGGATAACATACAATAGTTGTCTTGTCTTTATTAAACAGGACACCGTTTTCGGATGAATATTTTGTGTTGGCACTTTCCACTTTGATTTCTGTCAGGCCGCTGCAAGCATGGAACGCATATCCGCCAATGCTTGTAACCGACTTGGGAATGGTGACAGATGTCAGGCCGCTGCAACCATAGAACGCATAGTCGCCAATGCTTGTAACCGAATTGGAAATGGTGACTGATGTCAGGCCTCTGCAACCATTGAACGTGTAGTTGCCAATGCTTGTAACCGAATTGGAAATGGTGACTGATGTCAGGCCTCTGCAACCTTCGAACGCAGAGCCACCAATGCTTGTAACCGAATTGGGAATGGTGACTGATGTCAGGCCGCTGCAACCTGAGAACGCATAGTCGCTAATGCTTGTAACCGAATTGGGAATGGAGACTGATGTCAGACCGCTGCAATCACGGAACGCACCGCCGCCAATGCTTGTAACCGAATTGGGAATGGTGACAGATGTCAGGCCGCTGCAACCACGGAACGCATAGTCGCCAATGCTTGTAACCGAATTGGGAATGGTGACAGATGTCAGGCCGCTGCAACCATAGAACGCATAGCCACCAATGCTTGTAACCGAATATTCCACACTATTTTCAGTGACGGTCTGCGGAAAAACCAAATCGCCCGATGGCTTAGTATAGCCAGTATAATAGTTAGACCCTGATTTGTTTGGATACACTACTGAAACTTCAGTAGCGCTTGTTTTCTTGTAATAAAGTGTCTGTCCGCTGTTGCTTACGGCGGAAAAATCAAAATTTTCTGCCCATGCCTGTGCGGTGAGCATTGCGGCTACAAAAAAAGTTACAACACGTTTCATTTATTTGATTTTTAAAGGTTTATGTGCGTTTTTGTTAGCGTTGGGTGCTAATTATATAGGGGTAAAAATAGGAAATATTTTTATCGGTGTTATCTGGCTTAAATGGCTTCGGTGTACTTGCCATTTCCCAAAAAACATAACCACCAAAACACCAAATATTTCATTTGCCTTACTTAAAGTAAAAATTCAACTAATCAAGATTCTTGATTTTCTCCTCAATACGCTTGCGCTCCTGCTGCTTGGGAATAAACTTTAGCAGCGCCGTGTTCCATTCGCGTCGGGCGGCGGCGGTGTCGGATTGGGTGTTGAAGTAGTCGCCCAGAATCTCGTGAGTGGCGTACAACTCGGGGTTGAGGCTCTCAAATTCGGCAAGTCTCGTGCTGTCGATGGTTTGCGCTTCGGCAATGGCCGCCTTAAACTCGCGGGTGAGCTGCTTGGTGCGTAAAATGTCGTCGATGGGCACAGAAGCGTCGGCGGGAATGGTGAGTGCGGCAACGCCAACCTCGCGTTTGAAGCCGGTGCGGCCGCTGAAAATGTCGGCCAAGTCGTATGCCACATACGGTCCGGCCTGCCACGGCGATGTTGATACCCACATTGTCATGTTGTCGGGATTGAAAACCACCGAATGGTGCCCTATAAACTGATTCAGCGCGGCTTCGTTTGTCCAACCTATTACGCTGTCGTTCAATCCTTTTGTATCGCGTAGAATGGAAATGGCGCCAGCAATGTCGAGCGGCGATTTCTGGTGCAGAAGCTGGTCGATGCGTTTCAGCCGGTAGGGGCTGTCCGAGGTGGCGATGTTCTCAATGTTGCGCGCATCGTCGGCAAAATCGCTCGACTGATAGTGGTTTGTGCTGATAATGAATGTGGAGTCGGAGGTGAAAAGCACCGTTTTGTCGGGCGATTTTTCAATCACTGCAGCGCGACCGTCGGCTGCCGAGCCAATCAGTATCGACTCCGAGACAAACGTTTTGCGTTTTTTGGCAATGGCCAGCGCCTCGTCGATGGTCGATGCGTATTGCAGAATCTCGCGCGTGAGTATCGATATTGGAGTGGCCGACGATGTTGGAATGGCCGATTTTGCGGCGTTGATGGTCACCGTCAGTCCCTTCTCGTTCATGCCCGACATTACGCCAATCATGCCCGGCCAGCTCACCGATGCAAAGCGGTAGCCGTCGGTTGGGAAGCAGAACAGCACAATGCGGTTGCGGGCAAAATCGTCGCCAATGTAGAAATCGAAGTTGCGCCCCACCAGAAGGCCGCCGGTGAAGCTGCTGCTGTCCCACACGGCAAACGAGCTGCACCCCACCAGCATATAGTCCTGCATGGCGTGCCCAATGTCGTGCGCCGAGTGATAGTTCATTTGGCGCTCGTAGGGCTCGCACACAAAGTTGAAATCGTCGGAGCATGAGAGCGATATGCCGTAAATCTCCTGACGGAACTCTTCGCCAATGTACTTGCCCAGCGAGTGGTTGAACATGAGCGTCAGGTAGCGCAGAAATTTCAAATACGATTCCGATGGAACAATTGCGCGAATCTGGTCGACAAAAATCTGTTCCTGCTGATACAGGAGGTCTTGCGCCAGCTTGCCGTAGGCTTGGCCGCGCTCGAAGGCGCTGCCGCTGATTTTCATTTCCCAAAGCCCGCTGCTGCTCAAGCGCAGAGTGTCGTCGCCGCAGGAGCGGAGGTTCTCGCCGATTGTTGCCACCTGCGCGTTGTCGGGTTCAAGGCCTGTGGGTTTTTTGAAGTCGGCGGTGAGGTAGAGGTAAGCGAAAATGATGACCGGAATCAGGGCCAAAACAATAATCAGCCCCAAGGCGAAAAGCGTAAATCTGACAATTTTAAGAATCATTTTCATTGTTCCGGTAGCGGAGTGTTGATGCGCCAAATATAGTGTCTGATTTTTTTTCTGCAAACCATAATGGAACAAATCAGTCAGTCGGCCACTCTGCCTTTCTTTTCAACCTTGTCAGGCATTACCCACCTTCTTGGCCAAATACTCCTGGCCTAAAAATTCGGTGCAAGTGATTATGGCTGTGAGAGTTACGCCCAATGCGCCGTGAACGTTCAGGTTCTGGCCGGTGAGGTAGAGGTTGCCCAGTTTGGTGCGTGTCGAGACAAAACCCACCTGCGGGCACTTGTAGTCTTTGATGATTCCGTAGGCCGAGCCTTCGGGTGTGGCGGTGTAGTCGCGGTAGCTGAGCGGCGTTGTGGTGTAGATGCTCTCGACGTGCGGCTCAAGGTCGATGCCGTGCTGGCGGATGAAATCGAAAATCTGCCGCGTCTTGGCTTCCTTGAACAGGCGGTAGCGCTCGCCGCGGTGCTCGGGCTTGCTGTCGGCCCATTCGGCCACTTCTTCGAAATACATCGGCGTCAGAATGGTCACCACTTCGGCCCACTCGCTGTCGGCGGAGTGCGCCTGCATCGAAATCATACAGTTGGTGGTGTGCCCGGGATAGTTCTGGCGGTCGTACCAAACGCTGTTGTAGCCGTGCAGATAAACATTGAAGTTATTGTATTTCAGACTTTTCGGCTTCATAATCAGGTAAACCGAGAAGATGCCGTAGGTGTTTGGCAGCGAATTGATGCGTGTGATGTAGGCGTTTTTGATGAGCCGGCACTTGTCGGTTATCTCAAGCGTGCGTTGCGGGTGCACGTTCGAGATGATGTTGCGCGCCGCTATAAACTCTTTGCCGTTCACCATCACGCCTTTGGCGCCGGTGTCGTCGGTTACAATGCGCGTCACTTCGGCGTTGTTGAGCACCGTGCCGCCATTGGCGCGAATCACTTTTATCAGCTCGTCGCTCACCTGTATGGTGCCGTCAACAAAACGGTAGGCGCTTTCGATGTACGAGTTGTTAATCATTGCGTGGCCGTAGAAGGTCGACATATCGCGGATGCCGCCGTAGAGCAGCGCCGAGCCGGCCACAATGTCCTGCAGGTCGGGGTTGCCGATGGTCTCGCTGATGAGCCGCGCCGCCGATGTGCAGAAATAGCGCATTCCTTCGGTGGCAATCACGCCCTGGCGCAAGGTTTCGATGCTGATAAGGTCGCCCACCTCCTTAAGCTTCTCGACGTACCGCTGCAGATTCTGGCGCTCGGCGGGGAACTGTTGCGCAAGCGTGTCAACAAACCGCTCGTGGCCCATAGCAAAGTTGTACACCTTGCCGTGATAGAGAATCTGGTCGAAGGCCTCTTCGTCGAGTTTGCGCAGCTTGAGCTTGTCCATTATGCCCAGATACTTGAAATACTGATTCATAATCTGACCATCGTCGAGGCTGCCCACATAGTGGATGCCGGTGTCGAGCCGATGGCTGCCGCGCTGATAGGTCTGGAAGCATCCGCCGAAGTTGCTGTTCTTCTCGAGTACGCACACGTTGTAGCCTTCCTTGCTCAGAATGGCGCCGCACTCAAGCCCGCCCAGTCCGCTGCCGATGATGATTATGTCGTATTCCATAGCTATTTTCGATTAAAAGATAAGAACGCTGATATGCTGCTTAAACAGATTTTCACATATTTATTCTATTTCAAAAAACTCAACTTTCTAAACTCTAACCCCTTACCTCTAAACTTAAAACTTCAAAAACTTTAAACCCTCTAACCTCTTACCCCTCACCCTTCCGCAGAATATAAATCGTATTCGATGTGTAGCGGTCGTTCTGAATGGTCTCAACGGTCATTCCGAGTGCGGCGGCAATCTGGCGCATACGTGTTTCCGACAGGAAGCAGAGCCGCTCTTCGGTCTTGTTGAACTTGATGATGCGTGTCGACATCAGTTCGGTGAAGCGTGTCAGGCGGTGGCGCTGCTGCTCTTCGGTGTTGCCGTCGCGGATGATAATCTGGCCGCCGTCGGCAAGGGCTGCCACGCACTTTTCGATCAGTTGCTGCTGATGGTCGGCGCTCATATAGTGCAGCATATCGTTCATAATGAACACGTCGCTTTGCGGCAGCGGATACTCAAGCGCGTTGGCCTGCTTGAACCGCAGATGGCAGTGCTGACGCAGCCAGCCGTGCTGTGCCACGGCAATCTTGTCGTCGTCGTAGTCGATGCCCAGAATGTCGCGGTCGGCCGATGTCTGCGCAAGCATATAGCACAGCGGGCCGAAACCGCAGCCAATGTCGGTGATGCGGGCGCGGCGCGGTATCAGTTTGTCGAACAACTCGTAGTTGCCTTCCATACGGATTTTCACGCGCAGATACCACTCTTCGACAGGTCCTTTGAAGATGAAATTGTGCATTATGCGGCTGTGGATGGCCGTGCTCGATGTGGTTGTAAGTTCGTCGTAGAGTTTTTGGTATTCGGCTTTGAACCAGGCCGATATGCGTTTGGTGCGTTCCTGGTAGGTGTCACCCCACGAGCGGTCGGTGTGGCTGATGCGCGGCATAACGCTCACCACAATCCTTCCGCGCCGAACCATAAACGGCTGGTTTTTCGGTATTACGTCGCCTGTGCCGTAGAGCAGCACGGGCACAATGTCGAGCCCGAGCGTGTCGGCAAGCATAAACGCGCCCTTGTGGAAGCGCCCGATGCGTCCGTCGGCCGAGCGTGTGCCTTCGGGGAAGATGACCACCGAAAAGCCTTCGCCGATGCGCTGCCGCACCGTTTCCTGATTCAGTTCAACGCCGTCGCCCGTGAAGATGAATCCCGCATAGCGGATGAGTCCGCCGAACACAGGCGACCTCCACACCCATTTGTTGGTCACCATCACCACGCGTGGCGACAGGGCCAGCATCGACAGTATGTCCATAAACGACTGGTGGTTGGCGATGACAACGGCGGGGCGGTCGAAAACTGTGCTGTCAACGAGCCGTTTGCTGTATCTGACTTGCCGCGACACGGCAAACACAAACCGGCACGCCAGGTTCATCAGTCGGCAGATGAGCCGCCGCTTCCATATCCGCCTGACGGGCACCACATACATCACGAAAGTGAGCAGCCGCAGCACAATGCAGCTTAGCACAAAGGCTCCGAATCCGATAAAGGTCAGCAGCACATCGGCCACGGTGTACGGCATGTTGCCCTTTGCGGCGGGGTTGGCGATAAAGAAGTTGAAGATGATGGGCTGAATGGTGAACGCCACCAGCACCACCGCCAGCATTCCAAGTATCGACAGCAGCGAGATGGACTGGAGCGCGGGGTGTTGCGCGAACGCAAGCGCCCCCATTCCCACCACAATGGTGAAGGCCGAGCAGAAAATGGCCGTTTTGTGCGAGTCAAGTATCTGACGGCCAGTGCGATATTTGCTTTGCAAGCCGTCCATTATGAAAATGCTGAAATCGTCGCCAATGCCGAATATGAACGTCGAAAGAATGATGTTGATGATGTTGAACTCGATTCCGAACAGCCCCATGACGCCCAAAATGATGAACCAGCTGATGAGCATCGGAAGGAAACTCATGAGCGTGAGCTCTAAGCGGCCGTACGAGATGAGCAACGCAATGAAAATCAGGAATGAAGACGTGAACAGAATCCAGTTGAAATCGTCGTTGACGGCGCCCACCCATTGGCCGGTGAAGAATGCGCGGTCGAAAATCACCATATCGTCGCGACCGCCCATTTGGTTGTAAACCTGCTGCTTGCAGCTGTCGGCGAGGCGCACTTGCGTGATAAGCATTTTCAGCCTGTCCGAGGGCACTTGCCATTCCTGCATAAGCATTCCAAAGGCACCATCGGCGTGACCGATGTCAACTGGCTCAAAATCAGTGTCGAACCACTTGTTGAAAGAGTTGAAGGCGCTGGCCTTGAAGTGATATTTTTCGGTTTCGCTCTGCAGCGATTCGCTCAAAATCTGGCGGCGTTCGGGTGTCCAGAAATCGCGCCAGAGCGCAATGCGCCGTTCCTGCTCGGCAACACTCACAACAAACCGCTCGGCCGATGCGTAGTTCTTTATCAGGCCGCATTGCCGCAGGCTGTCGAGCTGACGGTTGGTTCGGTTATAGACGGTCTGCGCTGAGTCGGTGCTGGTGCCCACGCTTACAAACATCACCGTCTTCTCGTCGCCGTCGTAGTACGATTCCAACTTCTCGCGTGCCGCTTTCAGATGCTCGGGCTCGTAGTACATTTCCATCATGCTGCTGTTGAAGCGCACCTTTCCGGCCGTGAAGCAGCTCACAGCAATCAGCAGCAGCAGAGCGCCCACCAGCCAGCGGTTCCGCTCGTAGTGGTAGGCGTTGATTTTTTCGATGAAGCGCAGCATCCGTCCGCGCTTTACATTTGCCTGACCTTTAAGAAAATGCGGCAGAAAAATCAGACAGAACAGAGTGGTGCCGATGAGCGTGAGCGATGCAAACAATCCGAAATCGCGCAGCAGCGCCGACGATGTGAAAACCAGAGCAAAGAACGCGCCAATGGTGGTGAAACTGCCCACCGTAAGCGGGTAGGCCAGCTCGTCGATAAGCTGCTCAACCGACTGCACGTGATTCTGGTGCGCCAGCATGTGGATTGAGTAACTCAGCGCAATGCCGATAACCGCCGCTCCCGCACCAATTGAGATTGACGATATTTCGCCTTTCAGCAAGGCAATGAGCGCCAAAGCGAAAAGGCATCCGAAAAGTGCCGGAACTATTATCAGCGGAACAGTGCGTTTGCGCTTGAACATTAGCGAGATAAATATCACAATCACCGCCAGAGCAATGGTTGAGGTGATGGCCGTGTCGCTCTTAATCTGCCGTGCGTTATAGACACTCACCGACGCGCCGCCGAAATACTCAGTCTTGACGCCAGTGTGTATCTTGTTCATTTTGTCGATGTTATCTTCGATAATGGTCACCAGTCCTTCGTTCTCGCCGATGCGCCCCATGTTGTATTTCGGTGTCAGCACCATCATCAAAGTCGATGTGTCGGCGGTAAACAGATAGCTGTCAACCACGGCGTTATCCGACTCAATTTCAAGGTCTTGCAGATTTTCGAGCGTTTGCAATCCCATCCCCATCGGGTCGCGCAAAATGAACTGCCGCGAACCCACGCCGATAGGCGACACCAGGTTCTGGTAGTTCTGGCGCATCCGACTGGCAATGCCGTCGCGGGTGATAATTGTGTCGAGCCGTGTGTAGTCGCTGTCAGTCAAAAATATAGGAAGATGCTCATATACAAAATCGCTCACGCCGCCAATCAGGTTGTTGTCGATGCGCAGCAGAATTCCGTTCAAGTAGTCGGAGGCTTCGGTCTGCAGGATTTGTTCAAGTTCTTCGGCCGCCTGAATCAGACTGTCGGCAGGCTCACCCGTACGCGGCGAGAAGAGTACCACAATCTTATCCTTAACGTTCAGATTCTGAAACACTTCGGCCGTTACATCGTGATTGCTGGTTGCAGGGAAAAAATCGGTTACATTCTGTCTGAAACTGATTCGCGACACAGCCACGGCCATCAGCGCAACGCTGACTACCAAAAAACTGTAGAACAGCACTTTGCGGTGTTCGAAAAAGTGATAGAGACCTATGAATATTTTGCTCATTGCTTGTGTGCCCCGTTTGGAAAAATCTTCAAAAGAATTTTCGGCAAATGTAACCAATTAGGCTTAAAAACAGAATCTTGTTCATCTTCATTTCCGCGCTGTAAGCGCAACTCATACTCTGTATGGTTTACCCCTGTAGGGCGCCAACGTTGGTTGCAACGTAACCCAAGGCGCCGTTTCGCTTGCCTTGAGCTATGCTGTCATTGCGCTTTCAGCGCGTTAATGATTACTTCGCCATCTTCTTCCTTCTGAACACCGTCAGCAGCCCCAACGCCACCGCGCCCACAGCCACACTGCACATGGCCGCAAACACAATGCTTCCGACAATGTACGGCAGCAGCGAGTGTTTGACGCTCTCGAGCGTGATGTTGCTTAAAGTCAACTCTATAGGCACTTGCAGAACCTTGCATCCTGTGTAGTAACTGCCGTAAATCAGGAATGGCAGCATTGGCGGAAGGCTGATATTCGATGCCACAAGTGTTAGTATCTTGTTGAGTTTCAGTAGATGGGCAATGGCAAAGGCGATAATCATCTGGTAGCCCCAAACAGGAACAATGCCCATAAAAATGCCCAGCATTATGGCTGCTGTCAGCCGTGCGTTCGAGTCGGGCGAGTGGGTTATGTTGTTGTCAATGAAGCGTTTGATGTTCTCGCGCGTGAATTTGCGGCAGAAGTTGCGCGGATAAATCCACAACAAGGCAATCAGCACCAGAATGGTGTTCAAGATGCTGATGCGTGTGAAGTCGCGGCCAGGGCGGAAGTGCGAAACGCGCTCACCTTCAGGCGGATAATAGACGCGAACAGGAATGTTTCTGACCGCAACACCGCCCCACGATGCAAACACCAGCGCTTCCAACTCAAACTCGTATTTGGCTGTGTAGTACCATTTTTGCACATTCATTTGCGTCAGCGGGTAGAGCCTGTAGCCCGATTGCGTGTCGGGCAGGTTGACGCCCGTTTCAACCTTGAACCAGAAATTCGAGAATTTGTTGGCGAAAGTGTTTTTGCCAGGCATGTTGTCGGCCTGAATGTTGCGCGAGCCAACCAAAAGATTGTCAGGTGTTTGCTCAATCTCGCCGACAAACGTTGGGATGTCCGATGCAAAGTGCTGTCCGTCGCTGTCGATGGTAATGGCATAGCGGAAACCTTCGGCTTTGGCCTTGCACAAGCCGTTTTTCAGGGCCGTTCCCTTGCCGCGGTTGCGTTCGTGAGTCAGAATCTCGATACCGTCTATCTGACTTAGAATCTGCGCGGTATCGTCGGTCGAGCCATCGTTGACAACAATAATGTGGTTGGCGTACTGCTTCACATCGGCCACCACTTGCGCAATGGTTTTGCCGTTGTTGTAGGTGGGGATGACAACCACAATGTTGAGCCTGTCGAGCGCCGCGCGCCAGTCGGTATCGGTTTCGTTTTGATTCATAGAGGGCAAATATATTCAGGATTTAGGAATTAGGAGTTAGGATTTTTGCCAAGTTGGATTTGTCCATTCAATCTTTTGCGTCGTCTTTCAACTCTTCGAGCGTCATTCGCAGCCTTATCCAAGGATGTTTAATCAGCACCTTTTCAACGTTGCCATCGGCGTTGTATATTGTTTTGAAAACCGATTTGCCAAGCCCGTGCCCCATTTTCCGCAGTTCCATGTCGGGCGTTTGTTTTTTCAGCTTGGCGCGATTGCGGTCCACCAACAGCACGCGCAGGTCGCACTCGAGCAGTTGCAACACCTTCGGGCGGCGCATGGGCTCAAAGCAACTGTTCACTTTCAGCGAGTCGGGCGCAAGGGTGAAGTCGAAAATGGTTGGGCCGAAGTACGATGTGGCCAGCACGCGCGGACCGGCGGCTGTGGGGCGGGCAATCATCATTCCGCTCAGATGGTTGCCGCGAGCGTCGATTTGCAGATTGTGCCGTGCAGTCTTACCTGGCACGATTATCGGCTGCGAAAAAACCGCGTTCGCTGCAATGCAGAAAACGCTAACAATCAATATTTTTGGCAACCGGCAAGCCATCAGTCGATTTTGAACCGGCTCTCGTCGGAAATTTGGTTGAAGCGCTTGTTTGTGAAGCGGTAGTCGGTATAGTCGGCTTCGTTCTCGTACATCCGCAGCTGGTCAACCGACATGTCGGCCTTGCTAAGCCTGATTTCGATGGCCGAAACATACTCTTTCACCGTCTTGCTTCGCGGCGTGATGCTTACAATATATTGGTGGTCATCTTCTTGATACTTAAGTTCGTAGTTGTTGCTCATCCTGCTCAGGTCGCCAACCATACAGGCGGTTATCATATCCTGCATCTCGTTCATCATTTTGTTGGTGTTCAGCTGCATAACGCTCTTTTTGCCGTCGGCCACAATCTTCAGCCGGCTGCCGTTAATCACAATCAAGTAGCTCAACGGTTTCGAGTAATCGAGGCTTATCTTGTTGTCTTTCAAATAATAAAACTGGCCTTTCGACACCACATCCTCATCAAACATGTCCAAGTGCTTCACCTGCGTGAAGTCGCTCTCAATCGATTTCAGTTTTTCAGCTGTCGCTTTCAGCTGGTTCTCAAAATTCTGCATATCAGCCATTTCGCGCGGTTGCGCCATGGAAGCGTGTGCCGTTATGGCTAATGCGATTATTGTAAACAGACGTTTCATTGTCAACTATTTTTGGCCCGCAAGTTAAGTGTTTTTAATATCCAACGAATTTATTCGCGCTTATAACGCCGATAAACCTTCGTTTGTTTTCAAAAAAGCGCCATTTGTTAAAAAATGCTTTGCGAATGAAAAAATGTTGCTACCTTCGCTATTCGATTTTAATATTTTTTAAAAACAACTTTAAAATTTAAAGACATGAAAAAATTTGGATTCAGAAGTATGGCAGTTTTTGCTCTTGCAGCAGCCACAGTATTCACATCTTGCAAAAAAGATGATGACGGCACCTCCGTTTTGGACTTGGTAAGCAGTTTCGAGGTAACATCAGGTTTGGATGGTTTTAAGACTAATACTGTATATGCTGACAAAGCAGATGCTAAATCGGCTCAAAAATCGTCTTCGTTGTTTAGCGCTGACAAACAAACAACTGTTTATGCCGTTAAGGACAAGAATTTTATGAGCATTACATTCAATGGTAGTGAAAAAGGCGATTACAATCTTGAGTTGTCAGGAACAACAAATGTTAACCAACTGCTTGTCAGCTATTTGACAACTGATGAGACTTTGGATGAGACCATTGCTAACAACTTCAGTGCTGAAACTGGATGCTTGATTATGTACGGCTCTGCAGTAGATGGCGCAAGCACAGAATCGTTGTATGTTTCAACTAAAGCAAGCGTGAGCATCACATCAATCATGAAAAGCACAAAAGTTGGTGGAACTAAAATTTCAGGCACATTCACCGCAACTCTTATGAACTCAACTGGCGACAAAAAAGAAGTTGCCGGCAAATTCACTTGCTTAGGTATGTAATTAATTCACAAACAAATAAAAAGGTCGGCTTTTCGGTCGGCCTTTTTTGTTTTCTCTTATTAAAAATTAAAAACCTCGCCATGCACAGGCTGCGCAGGCGGGGTTTTATTATTATCGGTGTTGAGGGTTTGCTGTTCTGTCAGTAGCAGCGTCACGCTTTTGCGATATGGCAAGGCTTATAATGCGGCACATTGGAAGCGCGGCAAATAAAAAAGGCCGCCCTTATTTGGACAGCCTCTTTTGTCTCTTGTACCCGGAGCCGGGATCGAACCGGCACGTCCATTACTGGACACAGGATTTTAAGTCCGGCGCGTCTACCAATTCCGCCATCAGGGCAACCTTATAGTAGAACAAAAAAAAAGAGCGAGAAACGGGACTCGAACCCGCGACCCCGACCTTGGCAAGGTCGTGCTCTACCAACTGAGCTATTCTCGCGATTGCGGTTGCAAATGTAGAGCAAAATACGTTTTGTGCAACAGATTTGGACATTTTTTTTGATTTTTTAAATCAATCGTTGAAAATCAACCTGTTATATGGGCCTCCAAGGGCTTTCAACGCCGATTATGGGGCATTGAACCATCGATTTTGCAAACATTATTTGCGCTGTCAATTCGCAAATTGCAACTATTGACTATATTTACCCGATTTTTTTGAATAATATATGAACAACGACACGACAAGGGGACTCCCCATCGAAAATATTGACACAGAGACAACATGCTGCAAAATCGCCTATTCGGGCAAGCTGAATGTTTTCGACTGGTTGAAAGACATTCCTGAGGGAATTGACAAAAACGAAATCTACGAGGTGCGGTTCAAGAACACGCGGAAAGGGTTCTACTACAACTCGAACAACCTGCGTCTGGCGCCGGGCGATATTGTGGCCGTTGAGGCTTCGCCCGGGCACGACATTGGCATCATATCGCTCAAGGGGCCGCTGGTGCTCTGCCAGCTGCGCAAACACAACATTAACCCGCAGGGCGAGTTCAAAACCATCTACCGCAAGGTGAAACCCACCGACATCGAGAAGTGGAAGGAGGCTATTGCGCTGGAGACCGACACAATGATTGAGTCGCGCAAGATTGCCGCCGACCTGAAACTCGATATGAAGATAGGCGACGTTGAGTATCAAGGCGATAAGACCAAAGCCATTTTCTACTACATTGCCGACGACCGCGTCGATTTCCGCCAGCTCATTAAGGTGCTGGCCGAGCGGTTCCACATCCGCATTGAGATGCGCCAGATTGGAGCCCGTCAGGAGGCCGGGCGCATTGGCGGTATCGGCTCGTGCGGACGTGAGCTGTGCTGCGCGACATGGATGAGCAATTTTGTGTCGGTAACCACCACCGCCGCACGCTATCAAGAGCTGTCGCTCAATCCTCAGAAGCTGGCCGGACAGTGCTGCAAACTCAAGTGCTGCCTCAACTACGAGGTCGATTCGTATATCGACGAGCGCAAGGATTTCCCATCGTCCGACACATCGATAATGACCACAAACGGAAAGGCCTATCATGTTAAGACCGATGTGTTCCGCCGCCTGATGTGGTATTCGGTGGGCGACGCCAACAGCCTCGACCTTATCCCGGTTTCGGTTGAGAAGGTGAAGGAATATCTTGACATGAACAAGCGCGGAATAAAGGTGCAGCTTGAGGCACAAACCGAGTCGGCTAACGGCGAAGAGAGCGAGGAAATTGATTTCACGCAAGTGGTGGGGCAGGACAGCCTCACAAGATTCGACTCATCGAAACGCAAAAAGAAAAAGCACCGCCGCAACAACAACCGCGGCAATAACCGTCAGGAGTCGAACCGCCCGCAGCAGAGTGAGTCATGAAAGCAGTAATAAAAGCCATCGGCCCGGTGCTGGCCTTTATGGCCGTCGTGCTGTCGTGCTCCAACGACGCGACACTCTATGAGCGCAACATCAACATGCACGGCGAGCAGTGGAACCGCGACAGTGTTCTGATGTTCGAGGTGCCGGTTATCGATACCACAAGCGCCTACGACATTCTGTTCTGCAACCGCATAACGGGCCAGTACCCGTATAGCAACATGTTCCTGTTTATCACCATTATGGCGCCCGACCGCTCGCACCAGAGCGACACGCTTGAATGCATTATGGCCGACAAGCGCGGCAAGTGGCTCGGACGCGGGTTTGGCAATGTGTGGAGCTACAGCATTCCTTATAAGCGCAACATCGCTTTTCCAATGAAGGGCACTTACGTGTTCTATATTGAGCAGGCCATGCGTGTCGAAAACCTGCCGCATGTGCTCGATGCCGGATTGAAAATTGAAAAAACAAACAAATAATAGCGTTTAACTATTGATTTTGAGAGATATCTGTCGAGTTATCTGAACTAAAAATTGAAGTAAACTAACAACTAAAACTATTTAAACTGTGGGTAAAGGTAAGCTTGCCAAATTCAAAGAGAACGAGACATTTAAGAATGTTTTTCAGCCGGAGGTTTCCGATTTTCTCAATTTCACACACGAGCTCAAAGGCGCGTGGAGCAAATCGGTGTTTGGCAACAACAACCCCATTGTGCTTGAGCTGGGGTGCGGCAAGGGCGAATACACGGTTGGCCTGGCCCGCATGTTCCCCGACAAGAATTTCATCGGCGTCGACATAAAGGGCGCCCGCATCTGGACCGGAGCAAAGGCCTCGAACCTTGAGCAGATGAGCAATGTGGCTTTTTTGCGGACGCGAATCGAGGTTATAAACGCCTTTTTTGCCGAAAACGAGGTGAGCGAGATTTGGATAACCTTCCCCGACCCGCAAATGAAGGAGCGACGGGCTAAAAAACGCCTCACATCGGCACTCTTCCTGAGCCGGTACCAGCGGCTGCTTGCCGACAACGGCTGCATCAACCTGAAAACCGACAGCCGTTTCCTTTACCAATATACGTGCGAGGTGGCCCGCCACAACAGCCTGGAGATTGTGCGCCAGTCGGCCGACCTTTACAGCGAGCCTTGGCTCGACGACACGCTGCAGATAAAAACATACTACGAGCAGCTCCACATCGACGACGGTAACACCATCCATTATCTGAAATTCCGCCTTCCGAGCAATAAGGAACTCGAGGAACCCAATTTCGAATTTGAGCAATGAGCAGTCAGGAAGCAAACCGAGAGCGGCGCATTTACCGTGTGACATGGGTTGGCTTTTTCGCCAACATGCTGCTTGCCGCTGGAAAGCTTGCTGCGGGTGTTTTGGGCCGAAGCGGCGCCATGATTGCCGACGGCGTGCACTCAATATCCGATTTCGCAACCGACCTTGTGGTGCTGGTTTTTGTGAAAGTGTCGGCCATGCCGAAAGACGATGACCACGATTACGGCCACGGCAAATTCGAGACGCTGGCCACAATTATCATTGGGCTGGCGCTGTTTGTTGTGGCGGCCGGAATCTTCTGGAAGAGTGTGAAGCTGGTGGCGGCTGTTGCCGGCGGCGAGACCATTGAGCCGCCCGAGGCCATTGCTTTTGTGGCCGCAGCCGTTTCAATTGTTGTTAAAGAGGCCCTTTATCGATATACAAAAAGAGTGGGCGAGGAGGTGTGCTCGCAAGTGGTTGTGGCCAACGCCTGGCACCACCGCTCCGATGCCTTGTCGTCAATCGGTACTCTGCTGGGCACCGGAATGGCCTATTTTCTTGGGCAGAAATGGGCGGTGCTCGACCCCATTGCCGCCATTGCCGTTAGCGTTATGATTGGCAAGGTAGCCTACGACCTTATCAAACCCGGAATTGGTGAGATGCTCGAGCGCTCGCTGCCGAAAGAGCAGGAGGATGAGATTGAATCGATAGTGCTCAGCAACAAGAACTTCAGCGATGTGCACAATCTGAAAACACGCCGCATAGGAGCCGGCATCGCCATTGAGCTGCACGTGCGCGTGCCGGGCAGCATGACGGTGAAGGAGTCGCACGATGCCACCGTCGACGTTGAGCACCGCCTGCGCGAGCACTACGGGCAACGCACCCAGGTAATTCTGCACGTGGAGCCGAAGAAGGATTGAGATTCAGATTTTTAACTGTTGCTCCTTTGGCAAAAACCGACGTTTTCAGCCGTAATTATTAACCATTTTTGTTGAAGAGCCTCTATCCGATAACTAATTTTTTGAAATATAGGACTTGTTCGCTTTTGCGAGTATCTCTATCGAAAAGCAAGCAAATTTGTGCCATTGAGAATAGAATTGTATATAAGTCATTTTTCTGTTTTATTCCACAAACGTTGCAAAATCACAACTTTTCGGGAATAAAATTTCAAAAATAGAGACTCCATTTGTGTTATATGATATTAAACGCGAATTATGTTTGTTTAAATAATGCGGAAATGCCTGCTGTCAACCATTGTCAACCAAAGTTGGCAATTTTGAACGTTTTTTTTGCTGCTTTTTCTCCTTTCAGGCAACAAAAAATGCTTACAAAAATGTAAGCATTGTTGTGTAACTCTTTGAGTTTCAATAGAAGTAAGCGGAGAGGACGAGATTCGAACTCGTGGTACACTAATCGCGTACGACAGTTTAGCAAACTGTTGGTTTCAGCCACTCACCCACCTCTCCAAAGTGTTCTGTGCTGAACGTGCTTTTCATAAAGCGGTGCAAAAGTATGAATTTGGCTTTCAATAGCAAACTAAATCCCGATTTTTTTCGCTCGAGGTGTGCGGTTCAGTTCATTTTTGCAGTTAAATCAAGCTTTTGCAGCCTGCCGGAGTCAGAATTTGTAGGTGAACGCCACACCAAACAGCTGTCCGTTGTTGGCCAGAAGGTCTAATTTTCCGGTGGTGCGTTTGTCGGAATCGGTTTTTGTAAATAAGTAGTTGATGCTCAGCACGTCGGAGAAGATGTCGAGGTCCCATCGGTCGTTGATTTCGAGTGTTGCCACCGGCAGCAGCTGCAGGTTGATGGTGCGCTCGTCGTCGGCAAACCCGAACAGCGACATAGCCTCAAGCCCGAAATAGAACTTGCCGACATTGGCAAATGTGTAGTTGGCATATGGCCCGGTGGCCCAAGTCGATTCGGTTTCTGTACGCTCCTCAACACCCGAAAATGTGGTTTTGTTGCGCGAGTATTCGAGCATTGCGCCAAACTCCCAGTCGCCAAACACATAGCCTACAGCCGGGCAAACTTCGAAACCGGCACTCTTCAACTGCTTGTCGCCGTCAACTTTTTCTGTTGAGGTTGACAATCCGAGGCTTCCGCTAACCACAAACTGCGCGTTGGCCTTCATGGTCAGTAATGCAATTATTGCAGCAAAAACCGCTGAGGTACAAAACAGATTCTTCATATAAAATTTATTGTTTAATCGGTGAATTGTTTAATCGGTGAATCGGTAAATTGTTTAAAGTTTAACGGGTTTAACAAGTTTAAAATTGTGATTGTAGGGACGTGGCGTTCCACGTCCGCTTTCCGTTTAAGTTTTCCGTTTTTCGTTTACGTTTCCTTCCAATACCTAACACCCAATACCATTACAAATATCTAACTCCTAACTTCCCCAGCTTCCGCTTTCTTCTTCGGAAAAAGCAGCGAGAGCACAATGCTCAACGTTACAATGCCCAGAATAATGTAGAGCGAGTGAACCGAGCTGAAGCCAATCTCGTCGAGCCAATGGTGGAAAAGCAGCTTGGCGCCCACAAAGAGCAGCAGCACGGCAACGCCCTGCTTCAGGTAGCAGAACTTGTCAACTGCGCCTGCAAGCATAAAGAACATCGACCGCAGACCGATGATGGCGAAGATGTTCGAGAAGAACACCACGTAGGGGTCGCAAGTGACTGAGAATATGGCCGGAATGCTGTCGAAAGCAAAAATCAGGTCGGTGAACTCAATGGTTATTACCACAATGAGCAGCGGGGTGATGTACAGCTTGTGCTTGCGGTCGCGGATAAAGAAGCGGCCGTTCACATAGCGCGGATAAACGCTGAAATGCTTCGACAGGAACTTCACCAGCTTGTGGTCGCGCGGGTCGGTATTGGCGTTTTCGTCCTCCTTTTTGAAGAACATCTTAATGCCCA
>Ga0310694_10002643_pt1 | contig 18120 bp, 11 predicted proteins | sample 174DNAGHGhighgp2_FD_203884 | JGI IMG/M metagenome (GOLD analysis project Ga0310694, IMG submission 203884) | Sheep rumen microbial communities from Palmerston North, Manawatu-Wanganui, New Zealand - 1742 DNA GHGhigh gp2 (v2) (version 2) | ecosystem: Host-associated > Mammals > Digestive system... | reverse complement strand
TCCCGACGAAACGCTGATTGTCATCTCGGCCGACCACGAAACGGGCGGTATCGTGCTGGGACGCGGCTCGTATAACATGTATCTGGACGTAATAAGCCACCAGCGCATGAGCATCGGCAAACTTGGTCGCGAGCTCCACAATCTCCACGAAAAGTATGGCGAGAAGTACGACTGGCAGGTGGTGAAAGACTTCCTAACGGAGAACTTCGGATTCTGGGACAAAGTAAAAGTCACAGACGAGCAGACACAACGACTGGAAAAGGCGTTTAAGAACATCATGGAGGGCAAGGGCAAGGACACCACGACCCTCTATCAGAAAGACGACGAGCTGGCACAGACCGTCAAGACGATAATCAACGAGTGTGCACGCATCACTTGGGCCACAACGGGACACAGTGCCGGCTACGTTCCGGCATTTGCCATCGGAGTCGGAGCCGAAAAGATTAGCGGCCGACTCGACAACACGCAGATTCCGCTCCTGATGACCAAAGCCGCCGGCTGGCCCGTGACGGAATACGGGAAGTAAATGACGGAGTAGAGATTAGAGATTAGAAGAGAGGGAGTAAATCGCAATCCCGCAAATCGGTAAGTCAGAAAAGATATGTTACGTCACATTTTCTTCGCATCATGCCTGTTGCTCCTCGGCACTCTCACACTTAGTGCCGAGGGCGGCAAGAGCCAGATTCCGCTGGCCGACCCTTACATCCTACTCGACGGAGACAAGTATTACGCCTACGGCACACACGATGCCAGCGGCATACGATGCTACTCGTCCGACGATCTGCGGAGCTGGAAGGACGAAGGACAGGCACTCAACAAGGCAAACACCACCGAGACCCAGTGGTTTTGGGCGCCCGAAGTGTACCACATCGGAGACCGCTACATCATGTATTACTCGGCCAACGAGCATCTCTTTGCCGCCACAGCCACCAGCCCGAAAGGTCCCTTCAAGCAAGTGGATACGTACCAGATGAACGGACTGCTGGGCAGCGAGAAATGCATCGACTCGAGCGTTTTTTTCGACGATGACGGCACGGCGTGGCTCTTCTTCGTCCGCTTCACAGACGGCAACTGCATCTGGCAGTGCAAACTCTCCGACGACTACATCACACCCGTGGCCGGCACACTACGCAAGTGCTTCGCAGCGTCGCAAAGTTGGGAGCTCATACTCGGACGAGTAAACGAGGGACCGAACATTGTCAAGTACAATCGTCGCTACTACCTCACCTACTCTGGCAACGACTACCGCAGTCAGGACTACGCCGTAGGCTACGCCACCGCCACCAGCCTCACCGGTTCGTGGACGAAGTATGCGGCCAATCCTATCCTGCGTCGCTGGGACGACCTCGTAGGCACGGGCCATCACTCCATCTTCACAGACAAGGAAGGAATACTCCGCATCGTGTTCCATGCACACAACTCCACGGAGGAGGTGGGCAATCGTCTCATGTACATCGGCACGTTGCAATTCATTGGCAGCCGCCTGCAGATGTCCAACGAGCCCATCATCCGGCCGACGCTCGAGAAGCTGCCTTACAATCCTGAGGTCATCGACCGCGAGAAAGGCATGGACCACGGAGCAACCACCTGCGTAGACCTCAACAACGACGGGCATCTCGACATTGTGGGCGGCGGATTTGGCAACAGCGAGACGCAGGAAGCACAAGACGAACAGACGCGTCGACGCATGACATACGTCTCGCTCTTCGGCCCGTCTACGCACAAATGGCTGTCGCCTTCGGTGGCGCCGCCCTTTCGCGTGGCAGACCGGCCAAGCCTCATCCCATGCGACATCAATAACGACGGAAACATGGATATCGTGGCCTTCGAGAATGTGGGCACCGATAGCGAGGCCGAAGCTTACGCCGACGCTTTCAGCCGCCAAGGCATTTTTCTGGGTCGCGGCAATGGCACTTTCGACGAGGCACCGCTGTTTTTTTCGGTTCCCGACGGCTTTGGTTCCTTCGACACGAAGGGGCCGTGTAGCGCCGACGTGATTGACATCGACAACGACGGGCGCCTGGACATAGTATGTGCAGGGCATCAGGGAACACAGAACTACAATGTAATCCTGCACAACGCAGGAATAGACAGCGCCTCAGGCACGATTCATTTCAAGGTTGAACCCTACGAAACGGAGTTCACTTTCTCCGAAGCCATCGTGCAGGCCGCCGACCTGAACAACGACGGTTTTCAGGATTTTGCTCTCGCAGCCACAGTGCTTGGAGTGGAAGGCCGCAGCTGCTTTACCGACATTTATCTCAACGACACATTAAGCCACGGCCGCTTCGTTCGCCTCAATCTGGGTGAGCGCGGAGCCACTCTTCGCCCCAAGACGCACGGTGCCCTGCAGCTGGCAGATTTCAACTGCGACGGGTGGACCGACATCCTGCTTACCGGCACAGGCGACGCAGCATCCGGCGAAACAACCATGCGGCAAAGAATGTACCTAAACCGTAAACAGACGAAGCCCACTTTCGCAGCCACCACAAATAATTTTACGGCCGACAACTTCGACGTAGCCACCAGCGTACAAAATGCCGTAGGTATCTTTGACTGGAATGGCGACGGATATTTCGATATCTTTCTCGGCGGTACGCCTTCCGGCGGACAGACTACCAGCGGCTGGCTTTATACGAACAATTCCATTGGTCGCCCCACGCGTGCGGCAGCCATCCCCGGAGCCACCTCACCCACCGTCATTTTTCCCGACTGGAACGGCGACGGCCGCAAGGACTACGTTGCAACAGGCCTCTGCACCGACGCCAACTACCTCACAGAGCAGCAACAGGGCCGCGTGCAGATTCTCTGCTACAACCTCGCGCCCACACCGTTGCGACCCGACGCCCCCATCAATCCGGCGGCCACTGTGCAACGCGGTGGTGTGACGCTGACATGGGACGCACCTGAGACGGTAAAGAAGACCGCCACCTATGAAATCTACATCACCGACTCACTGGGCCGACAGCTCAATGCCACGCCAGCGTTCGTGGGCGGTGACAGCGACGGAGTGCGCAAACTCAACCGTACGGGGCGGGCGGGAAGCACCGGCGCATGGACTTTCTGTCCCACCGCAGCCGGCACGTACCATTGGGGCGTTCAGACCGTGGATGCTGCATACAACGGCTCTACTTTCACGGCCGGCCCTGCTTTTACCGTCGCCGAGACTGATTTGGCTGACGCTATCGAGACACCCCGCTTCGTATCCACCGATGCGACGCGCTACTACACACCAGGTGGTGTCGGCCTTCCCACCGCACGTCGTGGCCTGAACATCATTCAGGACAGGAATGGGACACGAAAAGTAATCAGATAACATTTTTCTTGAAAAGAATAGCTTCTGGGAATACTCACTTAAACATTAATAAAAACCTGTTCACAATCAAACACTAACTCCTATGAAAAAGAGAAATTTATTTGCAGCAGTAATGCTGTGTGCTCTCAGCACACCGGTTTTCACGTCCTGCGGCGACGACGACCCCGTTACGACCCAGAATAACAACGGGAATAACAACCCCACTCCCACGAACACCGTCTTAAGTACCACGGAACAGAAAGAATATCTCGAGGATGTCGGCATCGAGTTCGTGCGCAAAATCAAGGCAAACGACTTCCGACACTACAAAGACTTGGCCGAGTATCTCGACGAGACATACAGCGACTACGATACCGACGACATTAATGAATGGGCTTCCGACACGTGGGAAGCATTGCGCGGCAGTTCGATTGGCACGTCCACCGAAAGAGAAAGCGAGGACTACGGCGGTAACACCTATACCTACGTTTATCATTATACAGACTTCAAGGCCGTAATTTTGGCCTCGAACTTCACAGGCCGTTGGGAGGCGCGCGATGGAAAATGGAATCGTACAGATGCTGCCGACCTGTCGTTTGTCTGCAAGAATCAGAACGGTCAGGAATGCGTACTCCGCCTGACAACCAGCGGCACCGTAACGAGAGTTCATCTCTACGACGAGACGGAGTGGACAGACTATGAATACGAAGGTGGCGTGAGCAACGAGTATTACGACCGCACGCAGTACACGATCGGCGTACCGCAGAACATCACCCTCACTCTGACAGAAGGCGGCACCACGCTGTTGAGCAACGTCATCAGCATCAACCTTAGCGGCATCAGCAACGAAGAGTTCGACCTTAGCCGCAGCGCCTTCACTGCAAGCTGTACAACCACGCTGAACAACGGTTACACCATCAAAACCGACAATCTGGCCTACACAAGCAGCAGCGTTACAGCCCAATTTACATTTATCAAGAATGGCGAGACGCTTCTCACGAGCACTACAAGCTGCGGCTTGAAGAACATTCCCAGTGTGGCGCTCACCAAACTCTACGACATGGATGACGACGAACTGGACGACCTGTTCCGCAACACCGACGGCAGCGTGAACGCATTCAGCATCGATGTGCTGGGCAAAGTGCAACTGAAGGGAAGCGTGAGTGGCATACGTCAACTGGTGGACGACTTCGAGGCAGCCGATGACGACTACGAGAACGAAAGTAAATTCAAACAGGACGTAACCAACATTAACAGCCACATCCGCGCAGAAATCTACTATAAATACGGCGCTACGAAGCAAGGCGAGTTTACTTTCCTGCCGTTCGAAGACAAATGGGGCAGCTATTCGGAATGGTACATGGAGCCGGGAATCCGCTTCCCGGACGGCTCGTCTTACACACTGGAGAAGTTCTTCGACGAAGACGACTTCAAGGATTTGATTGACGCCTTTGAGAATCTGGGCGAAGACTTCGACAATTTGTAAACCGCAAGACGAAATACCAGCATTGAAGCGGATCCTGACATTCTGCGCTGTGGCAGTTCAGGTGCTGCTTGCCCTGGGGCAGACGCAGCCCGACACAACGTCACGGCGAGACATGAAAACGGTGGTGGTTACCGGCAAGGCAGCCACCACTGCCGTTTCGATGCATCACGACGGCGAGATGCGCTGGGACAGCCGCGTCTTCCACGACCTGCCCAAGGTGCTGGGGAACGCAGACCCCGTGCACTATGCACAGATGACACCCGGCATACAAACAAATTCGGACTTAGACGCCGGACTTCACATACAAGGCAGCGACCAGACACACAATATGTTTTCCATCCACGAAGTGCCAATCTACAACGCGGCACACATGCTGGGCATCTTCTCGGTCTTCAACGCTTCGCACTACACAGCCATGACACTGAAGAAGCACGCGCAGCTTGCCAAAGACCCCGCGCGGCTGGGTGGAATGCTGAGCATGGAACTCTCAGAAACGACGACTGACAGCGTGTCGGGCGAAGTCGCCGTGGGATTTATCTCCTCGCAGGGAACACTGCGCCTGCCCACGGGAAAACGTTCGTCGCTCACACTGTCGGGCAGAACATCGTATCTGAATCTGCTATACGGCCGTTGGCTGAGCGAAGACGACATGCAGATGAAGTATTCCTTCTTCGACGCCAACGCCACTTGGACGTGGCAGCCCTCGTCAAGGCATTGTGTTCTGGCCGACTTCTACGCGGGAAACGACCGGATGCACATGGACGAGAACGAATATATGGCCCGCATGCGGCTTCGCTGGGGTAACACCATGGCGGCCGTGCACGTGTTGTCCGACCTCGGAGGGCGGCAACTTCGCAACAGCGTTTACTTTACGTCCTACCGCAACCGCCTACAGCTCTCGCAAGCCGAGGCTGTATTCCGCCTGCCCTCCGACATCAACGATATAGGCTACAAGGGCAGCATCTCCTGCGGCCAGTTTTCGGCCGGCGCAGAAGCCACATGGCACAACCTGCTGCCGCAAGACCCCGTTGCCGAAGGGATCTACAACACCCAGCTGTCGCGCCAGCCGCGCTATCACACACAGGAATACTCGCTCCACGCCGATTATCACAAGACGGCCTTCGGGATGCTGGACATTGCAGCCGGCCTGCGCGGAAATGCCTACGTCGATTTTCAGGACAAGTGCCATCTCTCGGCCGACCCCTCTCTTGGCTTCTCGCTGACGCGCAGCAAATGGAATGCCACCCTATCCTACGCCGTCCGACACCAGTATCTTTTCCAGACCGGCACGTCGTCGCTGGGTATGCCAACCGAGTTCTGGACGTCTATCGGCGGTGACATCCGTCCGCAGTGGGGGCACGGCCCTTCGCTCTTGGCCAACGTGTATGTGGCCGACGGGCGTGGCCGTCTCTCTGCCGAAGCCTATTACCGACGGCTCACACACCAAATTGAGTACGACGGCGATATAATGAAATTTCTCAACACGGGCTACCGACTGGAAGAGAACCTGCTACGTGGAAAAGGAGAGAACTACGGTTTTTCTGTGATGGCCCACAAGCTCAGCGGCAAGCTGACGGGATGGGTGAGTTATGCCTACGGACGTGCCAGACGGCACTTCAGCGAAGGAACTGTAGCAGGCACTTTCCCGGCCAACCACGAGCGGCCGCACGAAATCAACGCCCTGGCCACGTGGCACCAAAGTCGGCGATGGACCTTCTCGGGCGTCTTTACCTACGCCTCGGGTACGCCATTCACGGCTCCCGAGCATTTCTACGTGATGAACGGCATGTTGCTGGCCGAATACGGCGAGCACAACGCGCACCGCCTGCGGCCATACTACAGACTCGACCTCTCGGCCAATTTTCTCTTCCGCAGCCGCTCGCTGGAACACGGCCTGAACCTGTCGGTCTTCAACGTCACAGGACACAACAACGACGTCACATGCCGGCTAAAGATATATCATAGCAGATATAAGTACGCCCACTATTCGCTGCTTAAGTTCCCGCTGCCATCCATCAGCTACTTCGCAAAATTCTGACCACACATGAAAAGATTCTTGCCCTTCCTCGTTTTCCTGCTGCTTCACGTGCTCATGGCCTGTACGACCGACTATGAGGTGGAAAACCAGCCGTCGCTGGTGGTGGAAGGATGGGTGGACGACGGAGAATTCCCCGTCGTAATACTCACAACCACGCTTCCCGTCTCCGAAAAGCGCCACGACGTTTCTGAAATCAAAGAGCACATAGCGCGTTGGGCAACCGTGACAGTGGACGACGGCGAGCGACGCGTCGTGCTTACGGGCAAGGTGGACAAAAAATATTTCCCGCCGTATATCTACACGACGAGCGAGATGCGTGGCCGTGCCGGGCGCACTTATCGGCTTACGGTGGAGTACAAAGATTTCCACGCCGAGGCCGAAACTTACGTGCCACAGCCCGTGGCACTGGATTCGGTGCGTGTACTGCCGTGCGACGACGATACGCTCTATCAGATTAAAGCGTGGTTTCGCGACAATCCAGCCGAGAAAAACTACTATAAGTTCTTCACCTGTGTCGGAACAGGCTCACGCATGTGGCTCAGCTCGTACATGCAAACGCTGGACGACGCCATGTTTTCTCCTGGCGAGGAGGTGTGCCACACGGTCTTCAAAGGTCGCATCGTGATGCACCGCGACCGCTACGTACCGTACTACACGAGTCGCGACACGTTGCTCGTGAAGTTCGCACAGATGGACAGTGTGTCTTTTGCGTTCTGGAACCAGATGGAACACAACATGACGCTCGGCAACTCGCCACTCACAGCCTCGCGTCGGAATCCCAGCTTCAACGTGCGCGGTGCCTTGGGCTACTGGTGCGGTTATGGCGCCACCGTCTGGCCTGTGACGATAGGCGACAGCATTCGCCACATGCAGAAATAAAAAATGCCACGCGTGGCAACTAAGAATGCCACACGTGATAATTACGAATGCCACACGTGATAAAAAAAACGCGGCACGGAGAAAATTCTCTGTGCCGTGTAAAAGTCGGGATGACAAGATTCGAACTTGCGACCACACGCCCCCCAGACGCGTACTCTACCGGGCTGAGCTACATCCCGCTCTTGTTTTGCGTCTGCAAAGGTAGGGCATTTTTTTTATCCGACCAAATATTTTCGCAACTTTAACGTATTGGAATGTCGAAATTACATCCGCTCGGCAGAAAAAAGAAACGACTTTCTTTTGTTCTGCACTCGACTTTTCGTAACTTTAACCTGTGGGAATGTTGAAGTTACTCCGTCTCGGCAGAAAAAAGAAACGACTTTCTTTTGTTCTGCACTCGACTTTTCGTAACTTTGTGCGCAAATAGGTGAAAAAATCAAGCATCGGAAATTATGAGCATCCTCTTGTCTCCTCCAGAAAGACTGCACGCCGACGTACGGCTGCCTGCAAGCAAAAGTCTGTCGGCTCGCGCGCTGGTGCTGGACGCGCTCTCTGGCGCTGGTGGAGAGGGACTCAGCAATCTTTCGGACTGCGACGACACGCGAGCCATGCGTTCGGCCTTCGCTGCCACCGGAGACACCATCAATATCGGAGCAGCTGGCACGGCTATGCGCTTTCTCACGGCCTTTCTGAGCGTCACCGCCGGCAGCCGCACGCTCACTGGCACTGAGCGCATGTGTCACCGCCCGATTGGCATCCTTGTGGAGGCGCTTCGCAGCCTTGGCGCCGACATTGCGTACCTTGGCGAAGAAGGTTTTCCGCCGCTGCGCATCACAGGCCGGACGCTGAACGGCGGACGCATAGAGGTGGACGGCAGCATCAGCAGCCAGTATGTCAGCGCACTGCTGATGGTAGGGCCGACATTGCGTGGAGGACTGACACTTTCGTTGCGCGGTCACATCGCCAGCCGCCCGTACATAGAGATGACAATGGCCTTGATGCGGCAATTCGGAGCCTGTGTGGACTGGACAGACGAACGCACCATCGCGGCCAGCGGCAGCTACCGTCCCACGCGCTACAGCGTGGAAGCCGACTGGAGTGCTGCCAGCTATTGGTACGAGGCAGTGGCTTTGAGCCAAGACGACAGCGCGGAGGTACGGTTGCACGGCCTGCAGGAGAAAAGTCTGCAGGGCGACAGCCTTGTCAGCACGCTCTTCGAACCACTGGGTGTGAGGACAGAATTCTGCCGCGACGCATCGGGACCGAGTATCCGCCTCACGAAAAACGGAAAAGCGGCTGCACGAATGGAACAGGACTTCGCCATGCAGCCCGATTTGGCCCAGACGTTTGTGGCGTGCTGCACGCTGCTGGGCACACGGTTCCGCTTCACAGGTCTGGAAAGCTTGCGCATCAAGGAGACCGACCGCCTGCGCGCGCTGCAAAACGAACTACGAAAACTGGGCTTTGTGCTCTACGAGCCCACCTGCGGCACACTCGTCTGGGACGGCGAAACGTGCGACGTACAGCCTGCGGCGCTCGACACCTACGAAGACCACCGCATGGCAATGGCGCTCGCGCCCGTCGCATTGCGGACAGGCAGCCTACGCATCAACAATCCCGAAGTGGTGAGCAAGTCGTATCCACGCTTCTGGAACGATCTGGTGGCCGCCGGATTTCGGATAGCAGAACAATAAAAAGAAAATAACTCGAGTCAAAGACATACATGCTGTTCCTACTTATCTTTCTGGCACTCGCCGCACTGGGCATCACAGCCGCAGTGGTGCACCGCTGGCCCTCGAACGAGGAAAAAGAAGAAGACGCACCCGAGACAGAGCTGGCTCGCGTGCTGGACATGGAGTGCTGCGGCCAGCACGAGGTGTGCGAGAAAGACAGTTTGCTGGCTGCGCTGAGCAAAAAGATAGAGTATTACGACGACGAAGAACTCGACCGGTTCCGAGGCCGACAGGCCGATGAATACACGGCGGCCGAGGCAGACGAGTTTCGAGAGGTGCTTTACACGATGCGTCCCGACGAAGTGGCCGGCTGGGCGCGAAGTTTGCAGCTGCGTGCCGTGGAACTGCCAGACGAGGTGAAAGACGAGGTGTATCTCATCGTGGGAGAAAGAAGAAGCTGAGTGCGCAAAGCAATATTTCACGCGCACGCGCGTTATTAAATAAAGGTAAGGTTAGAAAAGGCCGAACGAAGAAAACAGAGTGACAAAGACACGACGATACGTTTGCCTGCTGTGCGGACTGCTTATGGCAGTCCTGCTGCCATCGTGCTCCACGAAGAAAAACAATTCCGGCACGCGGTTCTACCATTCTGTGACGGCACGCTTCAACACCTTCCACAACGGAAAAATGGCCTTCAACGAGGCCGAAGACGCACAACAGAAGGGACACAAAGAAGACTACACCAGATTGCTGCCGATGTTCATCAGCACCAACAAAGTGACGGCCAATCTGGGAAAAAGCAACTACGAGACTGCAATTACCAAGTGCGAGAAAGCCATTAAGGTGCACAGCATCAAGAAGCGCCCCACGGTGAAAGGCAACAAACGACGCACGCCAAAGCAGAAAGCCTACCTTGCCCGCAAGGAATTCAACCCGTTCCTTTATCGCGCGTGGCTCTTGATGGCCGAAGCGCAATTCCGCAAGGGAGAATTTATCGAGGCCGCTTCCACCTACAACTACATTCTGCGACTCTACAGCACACAGCCCGAAGTGGTCGGGCCGGCCAAGGCAGGACTGGCGCGATGCTACGTAGCGCTCGATTGGCCCTACGATGCCGAAGATATCCTGAACAAAATGAAGCGCGACACCATTACGCCGCGCGGCGCCAAAGAGCGCGACAAAACTTCTGCCGCGTACTATCTGCTCACCGACCAGCCCGCAGAAGCCATTCCATACGTAAAGAAATCCATACCACACACACGCGGCAAACAGGCTAAAGCACGCCTGCACTTCCTGCTGGGTCAACTCTATCAGAAGACGGGCGACAACCGTCAGGCCTACAAGTCGTTTGGCCGGGTCGTCAAATGCAGTCCGCCCTACGAAATGGCGTTCAATGCCCGCATACAGCAGACAGAGGTGATGTCGGAAGGCAAATTCAAGCAAATGATAGCCCGTTTGCGCCGTATGGCGAAGAGCGACAAAAACAAAGACTACCTCGACAAAGTTTACTACGCCATCGGAAATATTTATCTGAGCGCGCAAGATACGGCGCGATGCATCGGAGCCTACGAGAAAGGCGTGGAACTCGGAACGCGAAACGGCATCGACAAAGCCGTTCTGCTGTTGCGACTGAGCCAACTATACTGGGAACAGGAAAATTATATCGAGGCAGCTCGCACTTACAAGCAATGCGTCTCGATGCTCGACAAGGAGCACGAAGAATACGAAGAGTCGGAACGCCGAAGCAAAATCCTGACCGAACTGGAACCGCACCTCAGCGCCATAAAACTGCAAGACAGTCTGCAAGCGCTGGCGCAAATGGATGAACCCGAGCGCCTTGCGGCCATAGACCGCGTCATCGAAGCGCTGAAAAAGAAAGAGAAGGAAGAGGAAAAGAAAGCGCTGAAAAATGCACAGCAGCAGAACGCTGGCGGCAATATGGCAGGTGGCAACACAAACATGGCGAGCGGCGCTCCTCAAACGCCCTTTGGCGGCGCCACAATGGGCGGTCAGAAAGGCGAGTGGTATTTCTACAATCCTAACGTTGTGGCGCAAGGCGTCAAGGAATTCCAACGCCGATGGGGACAGCGCCCCAACGAGGATAATTGGCGCTTCAGCAACAAATCCACACTGCCGGGCGAGAATACCACAGCCACCGAAGAACCTATCGACGAAGCAAAGAGCGACAGCCTCTACGGCGCGGCCGTGGAACAACTTTCGAGCGAGGACCAAGCACTAAAGGACTCGTTGGAAAACGACCCGCACCAGCGCGAATACTACCTGAAACAGATACCTTTCGACGAGGAGCAGCTGGCGGCATCGAATGCCATACTTGCCGATGGGCTCTACAACGCGGGAATCATCGAGCAGGAACAGTTGGAAAACTTCCCGCTGGCCGAGCAGACGATGCTGCGACTGCTGACAGCTTTCCCCGAGCACGAGAATCTGGACAATGTGTACTACCATCTGTTCCTTTTGTGCGGACGCATGGGGCACGACGAGGATGCCGAGCGATATCGCCAGCTGTTGCTGGAGAACTACCCCGAGAGCCGCTACGCCCAGCTGCTGGGAAATCCGAACTACGACATGATAGCACGCGAAGGCAAGCACGTCGAAGATTCGCTCTATCAGTGGGCATACGAGCTCTATCAGGCCACAGCCTACCCCACCGTGGAGGAAATTTACCAATACTGCACGCAGAATTTCCCCGAAGGCAAGAACCGCGCCAAATTGCTATTCATCAGAGCCATGAGTCAGTTGTATGGCGGCGAGCGCGACTCGTTTATGGTCTCGCTGGAGGACGTGATAAAAAATTATCCCAAAGAGGAGATAACCGAGCTGGCAAACTCCATCGTGAAAGGTCTGAAGGATGGCCGCATATTGGCCGACGACCGCTACGATGCCAGCAGCATTTGGGGACGACGGAAACAACGGGTCGAAAACGACAGCACAGGTGCCGCACCGCAGCTCTCGGACGAGCGATACACAGGTTTTGCCTTTGTGGTGGCATATCCCACGGATAGCAACATCGACGAGGACCAGTTGCTCTACGAGATGGCACGCTACAACTTCACCAGTTACATGGTCAGGAACTTTGAAATCGAAGTGTCGGACCTCGAAGGCCTCAGCTTGATGACGATTCGCGGCTTCCAGTCTTACGACGAAGTACACGCGTATGCACAGAAACTGTACCTCGACAGCCACATGGCGCGCGTGCTCGAAGGACTTCGCACGCTGCTAATCTCGGATGACAACCTGAAAATGCTGGGCAGCGAATTCAGTTTCGACGAGTACAAAGCGTTCTACGACGAAAAGTTCGCGCCGCTGGAAGTTCCCGAAGACCTGCAGCTCGACGAACCGACCGACCTGGAAATCATAGATCCCGACGAAGAGCAGCCGCAGAAGGAGAAAGAAAAGGAAACCGAAGCCGAGCCGGCGGTGGAAGACGACTTCCCGTATGGATTCTAAGGCCCGGCAGCCAGTTGCGAAGCGTAAAACGCAAAAGAAGCACACGAAATGAAAAAATTACTCTGGATAGACGACGAAATAGAACTGCTGAAAGCACACATTCTGTTTCTGGAGAAAAAAGGCTACGACGTGGAAACCGTGACAAACGGCTACGACGCACTCGAGCGCTGTGCTGCGCAAACGTTCGATCTCATCCTCCTGGACGAAAATATGCCGGGTCTGAGCGGACTTGAGACACTAAGTCGCATAAAAGACATCACGCCGAGCACACCAGTAGTGATGGTGACAAAAAGCGAAGAAGAGAACATAATGGAGCAGGCCATAGGCGCCAAGATTGCTGACTACCTGATAAAACCCGTAAACCCCACGCAGATTCTGCTGACACTGAAGAAGAATATTCACCAGCGACAGATAGTAACTGAGGTTACGCAGTCTGCTTACCAGCAAGACTTCGGCAAGATTGGAATGCAAATAAACGACTCAATGACACTCGACGAGTGGATAGAGGTCTACAAACGGCTGACGTACTGGGAACTGCAGCTGTCGGAAACAGACAGCGGCATGAAGGAGATGCTCTCGATGCAGCGCACGGAGGCGAATACGGAGTTTGCCAAGTTCATTCGCAAGAATTATATGAAGTGGATGGACAGCCCGGAAACTCGGCCGCTGATGAGCCCGGACATTTTCAAGCGGCACATCTTTCCGCATCTGAACGAGGGAGAGAAGGTTTTCCTGCTCGTCATCGATAATTTCCGCTACGACCAGTGGAGAATCCTCTCGTCGGAACTGGCGGATTTATTCACCTTCGAGGAGAATCTCTACTGCAGCATTTTGCCCACGGCCACGCAGTACGCACGAAACGCCATCTTCAGCGGACTGATGCCGAACATCATAGCCAAGATGTTTCCCGACCTTTGGGTGGACGAGGACTCCGAGGAAGGCAAAAACCTCAACGAGGCGCCGCTCATCCGCACGCAGTTTGAGCGCTACAGGCGGCGAAACACCTTCACGTATCACAAGATAAACGACTCGGCGGCAGCCGAGAAACTGCTCCACACCCTGCCGTCGCTGCAAAAGTACGACTTAAACGTGGTGGTGCTGAACTTCATAGACATGCTCAGCCACGCCCGCACAGAGAGTCGCATGGTGCGAGAACTGGCACGCAACGAGGCCGCATACCGAAGTCTCACGCTCAGTTGGTTCCGCCACTCGGCTGTGGGCGAACTTTTCCGCGCGTTGGCGGCCAGCGATTATCGCGTCGTTCTGACCACCGACCACGGCAGCATCCGTTGCTACAACCCGATAAAAGTGGTGGGAGATCGCAACACAAATACAAATCTGCGCTATAAGCTGGGCAAAAACCTCTCGTACAACCAGCGCGAAGTATTCGAGATAAAAGATCCGCTGCGTGCCGGACTGCCAAGTCCCAACCTCAGTACGGCCTACATCTTCGCGACGGGAGAGGACTTCTTTGCCTACCCAAACAACTATAACTACTACGTTCAGTACTACAAAGACACGTTCCAGCACGGCGGCATCAGCATGGAGGAGATGCTCATACCGCTCATAACCCTCCAGGGCAAGCGCTAATTGGCCGCTACGGGCCGCAAGCCTATGCCCACAAAGGCACAAACAGATATGAATCAGGAATCAGAAATAATATTCGGTCTCGACGAGATAGACCAGGCGGCGACCCGTTTTCTGGAAGCACTGGGCGAGAGGCGCATTGTGGCCTTCTACGGCTCTATGGGCGCAGGCAAGACCACGTTCATCCGCGCGCTGTGCCGCCAACTTGGCGTGGAGGACACCGTGACGTCGCCCACGTTTGCACTCGTCAATGAGTATCGCAACCGTCAGGGCGACAGCATCTTTCACTTCGACTTCTACCGCATTCGCCGACTTGCGGAGGCCATCGACATGGGTTGCGACGAGTACTTCCAGAGCGGCCACCTGTGCCTGATAGAATGGCCCGAGTTGGTGGAAGAACTGCTGCCCACCGAGACGCTGCGAGTCAGCATTCAGGAGACGCCAGACGGCCTGCGACGCCTGACGCTCTGACGCACAAAAAGGGGCTATCGCTTGCACGTTCGCCAAAAACTGCGTACCTTTACAGCCAAAACGACGGGCAGCGGCCAATCCGACTGCCTGTGAAAAATTTTATACCACACGTCGCAATTCCGGATGCCACACGCAGAAACGAAAAAACGACACGTGGAAACAACAAAAAGGCGATGAACGTAACGCAACTCTTGCAGCAGAAAAACGGCACAGCATTCTCGTACGAAGTGCTGCCACCGCTCAAAGGCACCGGCACGGCCAGCCTCTTTGAGACCGTGGAGCGCTTGGCAGAATTCCAGCCAAGCTACGTAAACATCACCACACACCGCAGCGAGTACGTCTATCGCGAGCGGCCCGACGGACTTGTCGAGCGTCTGCGCATACGCCGCCGCCCTGGCACCATTGCCATAGCCGCAGCCATTCAGCAGCGATACGGCATCCACGTGGTGCCGCACGTGGTATGCAGCGGCAACGACCGCGAGAGCATCGAGTACATGCTGCTCGACCTGCAGTTTCTGGGCGTCAGCGACCTGCTGGTGCTGCGCGGGGACAAGGCGCGCGAGGAAGCCAGCTTTCATCCCACGGGCGACGGGCCGCGATTTGCCACCGAACTCATCGAGCAAATAAACGCGTTCAACAGCGGACGATTCGCCGACGGCTCGAAAATAGAGGTGCCGGGCGAACCTTTCCGCTTTGGTGTGGCCTGTTACCCCGAGAAGCACGAAGAGGCGCCAAACATGGAAAGCGACATGGCCGTGCTTCGCAAGAAACAAGACATGGGCGCCGGCTACGCCGTCACGCAGTTGTTCTACGACAATCAGAAGTTCTTTCGTTTCGTGGAGCGAGCCCGCGCCGCCGGCATCACCATTCCGATTATTCCGGGCATCAAGCCGCTAAGTAAAAAAAGTCAGCTCACAACGCTGCCCCGCACGTTTCGTTGCGACCTGCCCGAAGCGTTGCGCGCCGAGGTGGCACGTTGCACATCCGACGAAGAGGCCAAGCAAGTGGGCATCGAGTGGTGCATCGCCCAATGCCGCGAACTGATGCAGTACGGCGTGCCGAGCCTGCATTTCTACACGGTGAGCGCCGTAGACAGCATTTGCCGCATAGCAAAACAAATATACTGAGGAGAGAATTTCCGCACGACAGGAAGAATGAAGTACAGCGAAGTCATAGGACAGGAAGAAGTGAAGCAGCGTCTGTGGCAGATGGCGGCCGAAGACCGCGTGCCGCACGCACTGATGCTCTGCGGCCCACAGGGCGCCGGCAAATTGCCGCTGGCACTGGCACTGGCATCGCGCCTGCTGTGCGAGAATCCGCAGGGCGACGAACCATGCGGAGAGTGCGCCAGCTGCCAGATGGTGCGCGAATGGGCACACCCCGACCTGCACTTCTCGTTCCCCGTATACAAGAAAAAAGCCACTGACGCAGCCGTTTCCGACGATTTCCTGCCGCAGTGGCGCGAGCAACTGGCCGAGAATACCTACTTCGACATGGAGACGTGGCTCGCCGACATCAAGGCGGAAAATCAGCAACTCGTGCACTATGTCACAGAAAGCGACGCGCTGCAGCGCAAGTTGGCGCTTAAGGCCAGCCAGGGCGGCCGTCGCGTAGTGATAATCTGGCTGCCGGAACGCATGAAGGTGGAGATGGCAAACAAACTGCTGAAGGTGCTGGAGGAACCGCCTGCGCTGACCCACTTCATCCTGGTGAGTGAGGAGCCCGAAAACGTGCTCGGCACCATACAAAGCCGCGTGCAGCGACTACCGGTTCCGGCCTTGAGCGAGGACGACATCAGCACGGCGCTGACAGAACGATACGGCACGGACGAAACTACGGCCCACGACATTGCCCACGTGGCACAAGGCAGCTTTACGACGGCACTGGCTCGCATACGAGGCGGCGAGGAGAAAGCCTTCTTCGAACTCTTCGTGCAACTGATGCGACTCGCGTACGGACGTCAGGTAAAGGAGCTGCGCGCCTGGGCAGACGCCGTTTCCGAACAGGGACGCGAACGGCTGAAACGTATGACAGCCTACTGGCAACATCTCGTGCGCGAAAACTTCATTCACAACTTCCGCCGCCCCGAAATGTCGTATCAGACACGCGAAGAAACACAATTCAGCCAGCGTTTCGCACCCTTCATCAACGAACGCAACGTGATACATATAATGGACGAACTCGACGACGCACAACGCGACGTGGAACAGAACGTGAATGCCCGCATGGTGTTCTTCGACTTCGCCCTCAAGATGATAATTCTCATTAAACAGTAACCGAAAGATGGACTTGGAATACGATAGCGGATGCCGCGGCCGCGGACTTTGTGCACGTGGCGCCAACAGCGGGCACTATTGCCAGCTGAATACCTACGATTATTTGGCAGATATCCCGGGCAACGACCAGTGGACCGACCTTGTGGAAGTTCAGTTCAAGAACACGAGAAAAGGATATTACCACAACATAAATGGGCTGCCACTGGTGAAAGGCGACATTGTGGCCGTCGAAGCCTCGCCCGGACACGACATCGGAACCGTGACGCTGACCGGAAAACTCGTGGAACTGCAGGTAAAAAAGGCAAATCTGAAGAGCACCGACGAGATTCGCCGCATTTACCGCAAGGCACGCGAAACGGACATGGAGAAATATGCCGAGGCAAAAACGAAGGAACACGACACCATGATTCGCAGCCGACAGATAGCAAAAGATTTGGGACTCGAGATGAAGATTGGCGACGTGGAGTACCAAGGCGACGGCAACAAGGCGATTTTCTATTACATCGCGGACGGGCGCGTAGACTTCCGCCAACTCATCAAGGTGCTGGCCGAGGCATTCCACGTGCGTATCGAGATGAAGCAGATCGGTGCACGTCAGGAGGCCGGCCGCATAGGTGGTTTCGGTCCCTGCGGACGCGAACTCTGCTGCGCCACGTGGATGAAGAATTTTGTGAGCGTCGGCACCGGAGCTGCGCGCTTTCAGGGACTCAGCCTCAACCCGCAGAAACTGGCCGGACAATGTGCGAAACTAAAGTGTTGCATCAATTACGAGGTGGATCAGTACGTGGAGGCTTCGCGCCAGCTGCCGACGAAAGACGTAGTACTACAGAGCATGGAGGGAGATTACTACTTCTTCAAGGCAGATATCTTGAGTCGAATGGTCACCTACTCCACCGACAAACGCATCGCAGCAAACCTCGTAACCATTCCTGCCACACGCGCCTTTG
>Ga0310694_10002640_pt1 | contig 18133 bp, 13 predicted proteins | sample 174DNAGHGhighgp2_FD_203884 | JGI IMG/M metagenome (GOLD analysis project Ga0310694, IMG submission 203884) | Sheep rumen microbial communities from Palmerston North, Manawatu-Wanganui, New Zealand - 1742 DNA GHGhigh gp2 (v2) (version 2) | ecosystem: Host-associated > Mammals > Digestive system... | reverse complement strand
CTCCTGGTTGCCGAACTTGTAGGTGTCAGGCTCGGGCATGCCCTCGCGATAGGGCTCCACGATCAGGTGAACCTCACCGAACTGACCTGAACCACCAGACTGCTTCTTGTGACGATAGTCGGCACGAGCGGCCTTGGTAATGGTCTCGCGGTAGGGGATGCGGGGCTCCTGATACTCGATCTGGATCTTGTCGTTGTTCTCGATGTTCCACTTGAGGGTGCGCAGGTGGAATTCGCCCTGACCCGAAACGATGGTCTGACGCAACTCCTTGCTCTGCTCGATCAACAGGGTGGGATCCTCCTCGTGCATGCGGTTGAGGACGGCACCCAGCTTCTCGGTCTCGCTCTCGTTGAGGGCGCGGATGGCGCGCTGATACTTGGGAGCGGGGAACTCGATAAAGTCAAAGATGTACTCGCAGCCCTTCTCGTTGAGGGTGTTGCCGCAGCGAACGTCCTTGAGCTTCACAGCTGCACCGATGTCACCGGCGTGGATCTCGTCGATCGGGGTCTTGTTCTGACCGCAAACCACGTTGATCTGAGCAAGGCGCTCCTTGCTGCCGCGGTTCATGTTGGTCAAGTCGGCACCAGCCTTGAGGGTACCGCTCATTACCTTGAAGTAGGAAACCTCACCGATGTGGGTCTCTACCGAGGTCTTGAAGAAGTAGATGCTGACGGGGCCGTTCTCGTCGTACTTAACCTCGTCACCGTTGATGTCCTTGGGAGCGGGCATCTCGGTCACGTCGGGCACGATCTCGGTCATGATCTCGAGCATGCGGTCGGTGCCGATGTTGTGCTCGGCGCTAATCAGAACCACGGGGAAGATGCTGCGGTCTACCATACCCAGGCGGATACCCTTGATAGCCTCCTCGTCGCTGAGGGTCATCTCGTCAAGGAACTTCATCATGAGTTCCTCATCGTTCTCGGCAGCCATCTCGAGCAGTGCCATGCGGTACTCCTCGGCCTTGTCGGCGTGTGCACCGTCGATGTCGGCAGCGGTAGCCTTACCGCCATCCTTGGGCCAGGTGTACTGCTTCATGGCCAGCACGTCAACCACGCTGTTGAAGCCGGGGCCAGCATTAACGGGGAACTGCAGAGCAACGACCTTGTTGCCGTAGGTCTCACGCAGCTGGTTATATACGTTGTCAAAGTCGCACTTCTCGTCCTCGAGGCGGTTGATGACAAACATGAGGGGCTTGCCGATGCGCTCTACAGTGCGGAAGTTGTTCTGTGTACCCACCTCGACACCATTGCGACCGTCAACCACTAGAGCGGCGGTGTCGGTTACGTTCAGTGCGGTAACGGCGTTGCCCACGAAGTCATCACTACCGGGGCAGTCAAAGAAGTTGAGCTTCTTGCCGTTCTTCTCGGCATAGAAGACGCATGAGGATACGGAGTAACCGTACTCCTTCTCAACGGGGGTGTTGTCGCTCACGGTGTTACCGCCATCGACGGTGCCCCTGCGGCTGATGGTGCCGCCCTCAAGGAGAATAGACTCGGTGAGAGTGGTCTTACCAGCGCCCTTGCCACCGACGAGAGAGATGTTCTTGATCTCGTTTGTTTTGTAAACCTTCATTAGTTGATTTTGTTGTTAAATGGTTGTTATATAGTAAATTGTTGTTTGTTGTCGCTAAACAGCCTGCAAAATTAGTAATTTTTGCGGGTAATAACAACATTATTAATAAGAAAATTATCAACAAGTTGAAAAATGGGCTCTTGGCGGGGCTTTTCTGGATGATGGAGGGCGGTGTTTTGGCTGCAAATGCTTAAATTTGCATCGATTTTTTTTGTGAGATGGCAGGAATCTATGTTCACATACCGTTTTGCGCGAGTCGCTGCGCTTACTGCGACTTTTTCTCGACGTTGCGGCTGGCTGATACCGGCACGCGCTATGTCGAGGCCGTGATTGCCGAGGCCGGGCTGCGGCGCGGCGAACTCGGTGGCGAGGGCATCAATACGCTCTACATGGGTGGCGGCACGCCGTCGCAGTTGCCCATGCCATTGCTGGAACGGCTTGTTCGGGGCTTGCGTGGCGCGTTTGATTTGTCTGGTCTTGAGGAGTTTACCATTGAGGCCAATCCCGATGACGTGACTCGCGCGTGGTGTGCAGCCTTGCCTGCATTGGGCGTGAACCGCGTGAGCATGGGCGTGCAGTCGTTCGAGGACGCGATTCTGAGTGCCATTGGGCGGCGTCACACGGCACGGCAGGCTGTCGAGGCGGTGGAGAACCTGCGTGAGGCGGGCATCAATAACATCAGCATCGACCTCATCTATGGCTTGCCGGGACAGACCGTCGCGTCATGGACGCAATCGGTGCGGCAGGCGATAGCCTTACGGCCGCAGCACATCTCGGCCTATGGTCTCACTTACGAGGAAGGCACACGGTTGTGGTGGCAGCGTGAGCGGGGCGAGGTCGTCGAGGTGCCCGAGGAACAGTGTTTGGCCATGTACCGCATTCTCGTCGATGAGCTGCAAGCGGCTGGATATGAGCACTATGAGATATCCAATTTTGCCTTGCCGGGTTACCATTCCCGCCACAATTCATCCTATTGGCACGATATCCCTTATCTGGGGCTTGGGGCTGCGGCTCATAGCTACGACGGCAACGTCAGGCGCTACAATCCAGCCAACCTGCAAGAGTACATCGACAAAATCACAGCAGGCGCCCCCGCCTGTGAGCAAGAAGAGTTGACCCAATGGGAACGCTACGACGAGCGAGTGATGCTTGGCTTGCGCACTGCCGACGGCGTGGATGCCGACCGCCTGCGACAGGACTTCGGCGACGAGGCTTGGCAGCACTTCCAGCGTGAAGCGGCTCCTCACATTACTGCCGGAAACCTCCGTCGAATAGGGGAGAGTCGCTATGTCCTCACTCGCGACGGCATCATGGTCAGCGACAGCATCATCCGCGACCTCATGTGGGACAGATAACTGGTGGTGAGGTGGTTGCTTGAGTATGTGTCATAATAGGTCTCTGGATTTTTAATCGGCCTGACGGCCGAGAAATTAAGCAAAGTTATAAATAAAATTAAAATAAAAATTTATTTTGTTTAATTTTTATACAAATTTTGCTTAATTTCTCCGTGCGTAGCACGGAAATAATAATAGACGAGATTTAAGACGCACCCTCCTACTGGACAATACCGCTACACTTTTTTAGAATTCTTCCTGGATGTCTTTCAGTAGGCTGGTGAGGGGGCCTTGGGCTTGCTCGGCTTCGTTGTTGACGATGATCTGGAGTTGCTCGGTGGGCTGGAGTTTGCCCAGTATGATCAGGTTGAGCATCAGGCGGTAGCCAGTGTATTTTACGAGTGGGCGCTCGTCGGCGATGAGCTGGCGGAACAAGGCGTCGGCATCTGGCAGGTGGCGCAGCAGTTTGTGGCACAGGGTGTCGGCGACCTCAATCGTCTCGACCGTGGAGCACCACTGCATGGCCTGTTCCAGCGTCATATCCTCGGCAGGGTAGAGCATGGGGGCGGCAAGGCGGCACTCGCGGGAGTTGCTGTCACTCCACAACTCCTGGGCAAGGACGGCAAGTTGCTTGGCGTCGCCAATGGCCTCACGGGTCCGCGCGGCAATCCCTTGGACATCCACCAGCAGGCAACCCATAATCATGCCATGCGGGTCGCCCGCTTTCCTCAACTTGTCGGCCACGATGCCGTTGCGGAATGCAAAAAACTCCTTGCGTATCCCACGTAATATATCTTGATGCTTATCTGTATCCATAAGAAACTTTGCGTCTTAGCGTTAATTCGTAATAATTGAATGCGGATGCCAATTAGTTAAATCGGCTTCGCCGAGTTTACGTAATTGGTAGTTTTAAGAAGACAGTTTCTCGGCCAGGAAACGGCCGGTGTAGCTCTCCTTGCACAGGGCGACCTGCTCGGGTGTGCCCTCGACGACGATGTTGCCGCCCTTGTCGCCGCCCTCGGGTCCCAGGTCGATGATGTGGTCGGCACACTTGATCACGTCCAGGTTGTGCTCGATGATGACCACCGTATGTCCGTTGCCGATGAGCTGGTCAAAGGACTTCATCAATGTGTTGATGTCGTGGAAGTGAAGGCCCGTCGTGGGCTCGTCGAAGATGAACAGCGTGTTGCCCTGTCGCTCGCCACTCAGGTAGTAGGCCAGCTTGACGCGCTGGTTCTCACCGCCCGACAGTGTCGATGACGACTGTCCCAGCTTGATGTATCCCAGTCCCACGTCCTGCAGGGGCCTGAGCCGTCGCACGATCTTGTGCTCGTTGTAGGTGTTGGACTCGTTGAAGAACTCGATGGCCTGGTTGACCGTCATGTCGAGAATGTCGCTGATGGTGCGGTCGCGGAAGGTCACGTCCAGCGCGTTGCGCGAGAAACGCTTGCCGTGGCAGGCCTCGCAGGTGAGCGTGATGTCGGCCATGAACTGCATCTCGATGGTGATGGTGCCATCGCCCTTGCACTCCTCACAACGTCCGCCGGGAGAGTTGAAAGAGAAGAAACTGCTGTTGTAGCCCATCTGCTTGGACAGTTGCTGCTGGGCAAAGAGTTGGCGTATCTCGTCAAAGGCCTTGAGGTAGGTCGCAGGGTTGCTGCGGGAGCTCTTGCCGATGGGTCCCTGGTCGATGAATTCCACGGCCTGTAGGCGGCTCAGGTCACCGCCGATGCCACTGTGGCTGCCGGGGGCTTCGGCTGTCTGGTCGTAGTTGCGTGCCAGGGCAGGGTAGAGGATCTTGCCTACCAGGGTCGATTTGCCGGACCCGCTGACGCCCGTGACGACGGTCATCACGCCCAGCGGGAATTTCACATTGATGTTCTTGAGGTTGTTGTGGGTGGCACCCCGCACCTCGACATACTGGCTCCAGGGGCGGCGCCTCTTGGGGACAGGGATGGATAGCTTCTTGGTGAGGTACTGGGCGGTGTAGCTGCCAGTGGCATCCTTGAGTTTGTCCACCGGGCCCTGATAGGTGATGTGGCCACCGTTGCGTCCGGCCTCGGGACCCACATCAATCAGGTAGTCGGCACTGCGGATGATGTCCTCGTCATGCTCCACGACCACCACGGTGTTGCCCTGCTGCTGCAACATGCGCAGCACGTGTATCAGGCGGTGGGTGTCGCGGGGATGCAGGCCGATGGATGGCTCGTCAAGGATGTAGACCGAGCCCACCAGCGAACTGCCCAAGGCCGTGGCCAGGTTGATGCGCTGGCTCTCGCCGCCCGACAAGGTCGCTGACAGGCGGTCGAGCGTGAGGTATTCCACGCCCACGTCACACAGGTACTCGAGGCGGCTGCCTATCTCGGTGAGCAGGCGCTTGGCGATCTGCGCGTCGATGTCGTCGAGTTGCAGCTGCTTGAACCACTGGTTGAGGTCCTTGACGGGCATGCGCACCAGGTCGCTAATGCTCATGCCGCCCACCTTGACATATCCCGCTTGGGGCTTGAGGCGTGTGCCGTGACACACGGGGCAAACGGTCTTGCCCCGGTAACGGGCCTGCAGCACACGGAATTGTATCGCATAGGACTTGCTCTTCACCCACTCAAAGAAGCCGTCAATGCCGCTCCACTCGCCGTCACCCGTGCCGTGCCACAGCAGGTCGAGCTGTTCCTGTGTCAGGTCGTTGTAGGGGCGGTGGATGGGGAAATCGTGCTTAGCGGCCACATGGATGAAGGCATGCTTCCACTCGCTCATCACTTGACCGCGCCAGCACATGACAGCATCGTCATAGACCGAGCGCCCCTTGTCGGGCACCACCAGGTTCTCGTCGATGCCGATGACGCTGCCAAAGCCCTCGCACGTGGGGCAGGCGCCGATGGGGTTGTTGAAGTTGAACATCAGGTCGCTGGGCTCGTCAAAGGTCATGCCGTCCAGTTCAAAACGCTTGGAGAAGCGGTGCTCAACCATCGACCCGTCCTGCTGCCACAGCACCACGATGCATTCGTCCTTGCCCTCGTAGAAGGCCGTCTGCAGCGAGTCCAGCAGGCGCATCTCGTCATCGCGGCTGTGGGTCACCGCCAGGCGGTCGATGAGCAGGCGGTAATCGGCTGCATTGAGCTCACCCTGGGTGTCAATCACCTGGGATATATCGACGAAACGACCGTCGCGGGTCATCAGCCTGGAGTAGCCGCCCTTGACGAGTATGTCGAGCTGGGTACGCAGGTCGCGCCCCTCGGGAACGATGACCTCGGTCAGCAGTGCCAGGCGAGTGCCGTCGGGGTAGGAGTTGATGGTGCCGATGACATCGTTGGCCGTGTGTTTTTTCACCATTTCACCCGATATGGGCGAGTAGGTCTTGCCCACACGGGCAAACAGCAGGCGCAGGTAGTCGTAGATCTCGGTACTCGTGCCCACGGTACTGCGGGAATTGCGCGTCACCGTGCGCTGCTCGACAGCGATGGCGGGTGGCAGCCCGCGGATAAAGTCGCAGTCGGGTTTGCTCATGCGGCCCATGAACTGGCGGGCATAGGAAGACAGACTCTCCACGTAGCGGCGTTGTCCCTCGGCATACAGCGTGTCAAATGCCAGCGACGACTTGCCGCTGCCCGACAGTCCCGTGATGACGACGAACTTGCCGCGCGGAATCGCCACGTCAACGTTCTTGAGGTTGTTGACGCGGGCCCCCTTGATGATGATGTCTCCTGTAGTTGCCATTTCGCATGAATTGAGCCCGCAAAGGTACAAAATAATAGCGAGATATACAAATCTTATAGTTTTATGCATCTGCTTGCGTTGCTTGCATAATTAGTGATTAGGCTGTTTGTGACGCAGACAGAAAAGGGGGCTCCATTTGATTCCGATTACTCAGGTGAAGAATATTTCGGTTTTAAATCAAAAAAATGGAAGATTTTTAGCTTTTTATGGGCTTTTTTCCTATTTTTGTGGCCAAATAGCATTTAAACCGCATAACCCTAATTATTAACAACAACCAAAAAGAATTAATTATGAAGAAGATTTTTTTCCCAAAATTGTTTGCCCTGATGGCTCTCATCATGTGCTCAATGAGCGCAATGGCTGCAGAGGCTTATGTAGAGTACACGCCAGACAACGCAACGCTGACGTTCTACTTTGATGACTTGAGGAGTACCCGACAAGGCGAAACCTATGACATGCTTAGATATACCTCTTATCATGAGGCCATACCTGGCTGGAGTGACCTCGACTTGCGCCATTCTATCAAGTACGTTGTGTTTGATCCGTCATTCGCGGGCGCCCGTCCCACAACGACATTTTCTTGGTTTTCTAATATGCGTGAACTCGAGTCTATCACTGGCCTGAACTACCTTAACACAGAGGAAGTGACAAATATGAGATCAATGTTCTATGCCTGCGAAAAGTTGACGAGCATTGACTTGAGCAACTTCAACACAGCCAAAGTGACAGACATGGTTGCCATGTTCGAAGAGTGTTTCAAGCTGGAGAGTCTCGACGTGAGCAGTTTCAACACCGCTAATGTGACTAACATGCTTAATATGTTCCGGGATTGCCGCACATTAACAAGCCTTGACTTGAGTAATTTCAACACTGCCAATGTGACTGACATGTATTACATGTTCTGTAACTGCTTTAAGTTGCAGAGTCTTAATGTGAGCAGTTTCAATACTTCTAAGGTGACAAACATGGCAGGTATGTTTGAACATTTTGCTGGAACGACCCTTGACGTGAGCAACTTTGATACTCGTTCAGTGACTGACATGAACTTGATGTTCTATGCCTGCAAACAAGTGATAGCTCTTGATCTGCGCAACTTCAATACTGAGAATGTGACTAATATGCGCGGTATGTTCGGCGGTTGCCATAGTGCTAGAGTCATTGAAGTGAGCAGCTTCAATACTGCTAACGTGACAAACATGAATCTAATGTTTCAGAGCTGCCATACGCTTAAAAACCTTAACTTGAGCAACTTTAATACCGCAAACGTGACAAACATGGCTAGCATGTTCATGAATAGTGAAAACCTGAAAAATATCTACGTTGGTGATGATTGGAGCACCGCTGCCGTCACCCAATCCGAGGAGATGTTCTTGGGCTGCACTAGCCTTGTGGGAGGCATGGGTACTGTTTACGACCCCAACCATGTGGATGCAGAATACGCTCACTACGATGGTGGTGCCAGCAACCCGGGATATTTTGGCGAGAAACCCGATTTCATGCTGGGTGACCTCAACGGAGATGACCATGTGGATATCACCGATGTTACCGATTTGATTGACGCTGTGCTCAACGGCATTCCCGTTGACCTTTCGGTAGGCGATGTGAACTTTGACGGCTTTATCGACGTGAGCGACGTAACCGCGCTCACCGCAATTGTCCTGGGCATGTAATCAACGTTTTCAGATAACCAGGATATCTTATACTGTACAACGGGGGACAACATTTCATTTGTTGTTCCTCGTTTCTTGTCAGACAACTTGAAGAATCTGACTGACAACATGGGCAACTTTTAGGATCTGGGAATGATATGGCAGTTGGTCCCGACCCTGCGGTGCCCCAATGTCGCTGGAAAAAGCACTTTTTTTTTGAAAATATTTGTCGGAATGAAAAAGATGGAGTAATTTTATTGCCCAAATCAAGCAATGTATCGGCTCTTGTGGCATGGTTTTTGCTTGTAGAGTCATTACTAAGACAGTATTAATTATTTAAATTTGATGAAGATATGAAACCGATTAACATTGTTATGGCAGTCGTGGGCGGCGCAATCGCCGGCGCGGCAGTGGGTCTGCTTTTTGCTCCCGAGAAAGGTGATGACACTCGCAAGCGCATCGCTGATGCCCTGCGTGAACAAGGTGTGAAACTCAAAGGCTCCAAGCTGGATAACCTGGTGAACGACATCGCCGACGAGATTAAGGACAAGCTGGATTAATCATCTTTAAACACATTTAGATACAATGAAAGGATTAAGTTTGTTATACGCATTCCTGGGCGGTGCCCTGGTAGGCGCTTCGGCCGCCATTCTGTTTGCCCCCGAGAAGGGCTCTGACCTGCGCAGCCGCATCAAGGAGATGCTCAAGAAGAACGGCATCGACTTCAGCGACGATGAGGTGGAGCAGCTGGTGAAGCAGATCAGCGCTCAAATCGAAGACTGACAAAATAGCACTCATCATGACAGGCGGTGTGTCACCTCGGTAGTGACACAGCAATAACCGCCCTGGAGGGCGGGAAATTAAACAAATTTTTAATGTTAAAATTTTAATTTAATTTCCCGCGCGCCAGCATGGTTTAATCGATGTGTGACGCTCGTGATGCACACATGAAGTATTACGTTATATGAACGAGATAGATTATAAAAAACTGTTTAACGAGGGCCGCAAGTTTTTCTCTTTGGAGTGGGAGTACACCAAGCTCACGGCAGTCGAGAAATTGACTGTGCTGCTGTCGGCAACAGCCTTTATTACTGTGGTGATTGTTATCGCCACGTTTGTGCTTCATCACCTCATCTCGGCCTTGATTATCGTGTTGGCTTCGGCAATGGGATGTGTGTGGGGCGCCCAGCTCATCGTAGCCTTGCTGCTGGTATTGCTGCTGCTGGTGGTGTTCGCCTTCAAGAAGCAGATTATTGTGGATCCCATCGCCCGGTTCTTGAGCAAGTTGTTCCTTAAACCTGATGACAATGAGTGAGATGAATGACAACAAGGAAAACGCCACGTTGCCCGTAGCCGTTCCTGATGCCTCGGACGACTGGCAGGGTATGACCTTGGAACAGCTGCGCCGAGCCCGAGCCCGTGCTCTTGTGCGCCGCGAGGTGGGCCGCGCTACCATGCAATACAGCATCGACGGCATGAGGACCAACGTCGCCAACAACGGACTGCGCTCCCTGCTGTTCACCCCCAGCACGGTGTCGAGCCTCAAGACGGCCGACTATGTGTTGCTGGGATTCAAGCTCACCCGGTGGCTGATGGGCTTGCGCAACAGCCGTCGTCGTCGTTGACCTGTCAGTGAGCCTCGTTCCGCCAGTACACCCGCCTGCAAAAATGAGCGGAAAAACGGGGCGTAGCCATTGGTTTTTAGCCAAATTTTAGTCAAAATATCAATTTTTTTAGAAAAAAAGTTGTTGTTTTTTTGATTTTATCTATATTTGCAGGCCGAAATCTTAGAGATTTCACGCGAGAGAGTAATTAACATTAATGATATATAACAACTAAACATAAGACTGCCTATCGACTGACATTACCTATTATTGACCAAAAATAAAAAGTAATGAAGATATTTAATGACAAGAGCGATGAGCAACTCATTTCGCTGTATGTCGATGGCAAGAACGAGGCCTTTGATGCACTCCTGGAGCGTCACAAAGACCGTGTTTTCACGTATATATATCATGCGGTGAGGAATGAGGAACTCGCCAATGACATCTTCCAGGATACTTTTGTCAAGGCCATCATGACCATCAAGCAGGGACGTTATGTTGAGAACGGACACTTCCCCGCATGGATCACACGCATCGCCCACAACCTGATCATCGATTACTACCGCCAGGTCAAGGCCGAGAATCTGCAGTCGACCGATGACGAGGATGTGAACATCCTCAACCGCAAGGAACTTGCTGACGGCACCATCGAGGACAGCCTGGTGACCATCCAGATACACAACGACATTCGCCGACTGGTGGGGGCTCTGCCCGCCAACCAGCGCGAGGTGCTCGTGATGCGTTACTACAAGAACATGAGCTTTAAGGAGATTGCCGATGTCACCGGTGTGAGCATCAACACCGCGCTGGGACGCATGCGCTACGCCATCATGAATATGCGCCGCATCGCCGAGGAAAACAACATCGTCCTGACCATGTGATATTACGCGTCCACGCTTAAGCTCCTCTATAGAGGCACTTATATGGCTCAACAATAGGACCAAGCTGCGAACCTCTGCGAGGCTGTGGCATGGTCTTTTTGATTAGAACCGGTTCTGTGAACCGCATTCACCCTGGATGATTTTAGGGGACACATATTTTATTATTTTGTAATTTTAGGCGGGAAATTTTGTCAGTCGGGTTAAAAGCAGTACCTTTGCACCCGCTTTTTGAACAAGTAAATATTTAACATACAATAGAAACCTAGTAATGAACGTAAGTTTTGAACAAATTGATGCGGTGAACGGAAAACTCACCGTTGAGCTCAAGAGAGAAGATTTCGCAAGCGAAGTGAACAAGGAAGTGGCCGCTGTTGGCGTTCGTCACCCGATCAAGGGCTTCCGTCCCGGCAAGGCTCCCAAGTCGTTGCTCATGAAGTATTATGGTGCCAGCGTTACTGCCGACGTGATTGACCGCAAGGTGGGTAAGGCCGTGTATGACTACATCCGTGAGAACAAGCTGCACGTGCTGGGTGAGCCTCTGCCCAACGAGGACACCAAGGTGGACATCATGAAGGACGAGGAAATGACCTTCATGTATGACCTGGGTCTGGCTCCCGCCATCGAGCTCAAGCTCAACAAGCGCATCAATGTGCCTTATTACAATATCGAGGTAACCGATCAGATGGTCGATGATGCCATTGCCCATGACCGCAAGCGCCTGGGTACCCTCGTCGACGGCGAGGTGAGCGACAAGGAGTCGATGCTGCGCGGCTCGATGATCGAGCTCGACGAGCAGGGCAACGACAAGGAAAACGGCATCAAGGTGGAGCGCACCGTGATTTCGCCGCGCTACATGGTCGATGAGGACGAGGCTGCCAAGTTTGTTGGCGTCAAGGTGGGTGACACCTTTGTGTTCAATCCCCACAAGGCCAACAACGGCAACATCGCCGAGCTGGCATCGATGCTCAATGTGGACCGCGCTGCTGCCGACGTGAAGAGCGACTTCCGCGTGACCATCGAGGAGATCAAGGTTAACAAGGAGGCTGAGATGAACGAGGAGTTCTTCAAGGGCGTCCTGGGTACCGAGACCGACGTGAAGGACGAGTCTGCTTTCCGCGAGGCCATGCGCGCCATGATCGCTCAGGCCAATATTCCCGAGAGCAACTACCGCTTCACCGTTGACGCTCAGCGCATCCTCACCGAGAAGGCCGGTGAAATGCCCCTTCCCGAGGAGTTCCTGAAGCGCTTCCTGAAGCTGCGCCGCGAGCAGGACGAGAAGGAGAATACCGAGGTCACCGACGAGGAGGCTCAGCGCATGTTCGATCAGCTGCGCTGGCAACTCGTGAAGGACCATCTGGCCGAGGAGCTCGGCATCAAGGTCGAGAAAGAGGACATCGACACCGCCGCCTTCATCTTCGCCCAGCAGCAGTTGTCACAGTACGGCATCTATAACGCCCCCGAGGACATCATCCGTCAGCAGGCCGAGCGTTACATGCAGGACGACCGCGCCCGTGAGGCCATCCAGGAGCACGCCATCGACAACAAGTTCTATGCCGCTGTCAAGGAGGCCGTCAAGGTCAACGAGAAGAGCATCAGCGTCGAGGACTTCCGTAAGCTCTACGAGGCCGACGAGAAAAAGTAATCAGTAATCATATCATCGTGATGCAGCGGGGCAGGTCAATGTGACATTGCCCCGCTGCTTTTTTGTCATGCCTGGGACTGCCCCGTTGCAGCAGGAACGGTTTTTGCCACTTGTGAGGTATTAAAAAATGAAATATCGATAAAAAAGTGTCCCAATCTGATTGGAGTTGGGAAAAAAATAGTATCTTTGAACAAAAATTAAATGTAGAACATATTATGGAGAACGATTTCAGAAAATTTGCAGTGCATCATTTGGGCATGAACGGACTGGCTCTTGACCAGTTCGCTGCCAGTGTGTCAAACAACTATATCTCGCCCACCATCATGGAGGAGCGCAAGTTGAACGTCACCCAGCTTGACGTGTTCTCGCGCCTGATGATGGACCGTATCATCTTCCTGGGCACCCAGGTTGACGACTATAGCGCCAATGTCGTGCAGGCTCAGTTGCTCTATCTCGACACCTCGGACCCCGGTAAGGACATCTCGTTGTATATCAACTCCCCTGGCGGCTCGGTGTATGCCGGACTTGGCATTTATGACACCATGCAGTACATCAACAGCGATGTATCGACCATCTGCACCGGTATGGCCGCCTCGATGGCTGCCGTGCTGCTCGTTGCCGGCCAGAAGGACAAGCGCTTTGCCTTGAAGCACAGCCGCGTGATGATTCACCAGCCGATGGGCGGCATCAGCGGCCAGGCTTCGGATATCGAGATCACATCCCGTGAGATCCTCAAGCTCAAGCAGGAACTGTACACCATCATCAGCGACCACTCGGGCCAGCCCTATGACAAGGTGTATGCCGACAGTGACCGTGACTACTGGATGACCGCTGCCGAGGCCAAGGATTATGGCATGATTGACAGGGTGCTCTTCCGCGAGAAGGCCGCTCCCAATCCGGCCGACAAGCCCGAACAATAATCTGCCATGGCGAAAAAGAAAGACAGTAATGCCCTGTACTGCAGTTTCTGCGGTCGCAGCGACCGTGAGGTCGAACTGATGCTGCCCGGCATGAACGGCTGCATCTGCAATGAGTGCGCCGAGCGTGCCGTTGAGCTGTCACATGAGTATCTCGACAAGATGTCCAAGTCGATGCTTACCGACCTGGACATGGAGTCGTTGCCCAAGCCTGACGAAATCAAGGCTTACCTTGACCAGTATGTCATTGGGCAGGAGACCGCCAAGCGCTACCTGTCGGTCGCTGTGTATAACCACTACAAGCGCCTGAACCAGAAGCGTGACGACGACATCGATATCGAGAAGAGCAACATCATCATTGTGGGCCCGACGGGAACCGGCAAGACCTTGTTGGCCAAGACCATTGCCCGCATGTTGAAGGTGCCCTTTGCCATCGTGGACGCCACGGTGCTGACCGAGGCCGGCTATGTGGGCGAGGACATCGAGAGCCTGTTGACGAGGCTGCTGGCAGCCTGTGACTATAATGTCGCCGAGGCCGAACGCGGTATTGTCTTTATCGACGAAATCGACAAAATCGCTCGCAAGGGCGACAACCCGTCGATCACGCGTGACGTGAGCGGTGAGGGCGTCCAGCAGGGACTGCTCAAGCTGCTCGAGGGCTCGGTGGTCAATGTGCCTCCTCAAGGTGGCCGCAAGCACCCCGAGCAGAAGATGATCGCTGTCGATACCAAGAACATCCTGTTCATTTGCGGCGGTGCCTTCGAGGGCATCGAACGCAAGATTGCCCAGCGCCTCAATACCCACGTTGTGGGCTTTGGTGCCAGCAATCACGTGACCAAGGCCGACCGCGACAAACTGTTGCATTTTGTCGCCCCTCAGGACCTGCGCAGCTATGGATTGATTCCCGAGATTATCGGGCGCCTGCCCATTCTCACCAATCTGGAGCCGCTGGACCGCGATGCCCTGTTGCGCATCCTCACCGAGCCCAAGAACGCCATCGTGCGTCAGTACAAGAAACTGCTCGAGATGGACGGCGTTGAGCTGGTCATCGAGGATGATGTGCTGGGCTTTATCGTCGACAAGTCCATCGAGTATAAACTGGGAGCAAGAGGCTTGCGTAGCCTGTTTGAGACCATCATGATCGATGTCATGTACCAGGCGCCGTCGCTCAAGGAGAAGCGTTTTGTGCTGACCCGCGAGTTTGCCGAGCGGCAACTGTCAAAATCTAATTATGATTTGCTGGCTGCTGCTAATTAGTTGTCGGCGATTGGATTTTTTGGCAGTTTTGACAGAAGTAAAAGATGAGTGAGAAAATATTTTTTCTTAAATCTTTTGTGTAGTTCACAAAATCATTGTATATTTGTGAAATCGTTGAAACCCTAAACCTATTATTATGGCGAAGAACAGTAAGTTGTCCTCTGCACTGAAGGAATTCTTCGGTTTTGAGACTTTCAAAGGCAATCAGGAAGCGATTATCGAAAACCTGCTTGCCGAGCATGACACTTTTGTGCTCATGCCCACAGGCGGTGGCAAGTCGTTGTGTTACCAGCTTCCCGCGCGTCTGATGGAAGGGACAGCCATTGTCATCTCTCCCCTCATCGCCCTGATGAAAAACCAAGTGGATGCGATGCGCAGCTACAGCGAGGAAGACGGCATAGCCCACTTCCTGAACTCGTCGCTGACCAAGCAGGCAATCGAGGAGGTAAAGGCCGACGTGCGCAGTGGCCGCACCAAGCTGCTGTATGTGGCTCCCGAATCGCTCACCAAGGAAGAGAATGTGGCTTTCCTGCAGGATGTGCCCATATCGTTCTATGCCGTCGATGAAGCACACTGCATCTCGGAGTGGGGTCATGACTTCCGCCCCGAGTACCGCAATATCCGTCCGATTATCAACCGCATCGGCGAGCGTCCCATCATCGCCCTGACCGCGACGGCGACGCCCAAGGTGCAGCATGATATACAGAAGAACCTGGGGATGACCGAGGCTGCCGTCTTCAAGTCCTCATTTAACCGTCCCAACCTCTACTATGAGGTGCGTCCCAAGACCAAGGACGTGGACCGTGAGATCATCAAGTTCATCAAGGCCAACGAGGGCAAGTCGGGCATTATCTATTGCCTGAGCCGCAAGAAGGTCGAGGAACTGGCCGAGGTGCTGAGACTGAACGATATCAAGGCCCTGCCTTACCATGCCGGCATGGAGAGTGCCGTGCGCAGTGCCAATCAGGATGCCTTCCTGAGCGAGGATGTGGACGTCATCGTGGCCACCATCGCCTTCGGTATGGGTATCGACAAGCCTGATGTGAGGTTTGTCATCCACTACGACATCCCCAAGAGCCTGGAGGGATACTACCAGGAGACGGGACGTGCCGGCCGTGACGGCGGCGAGGGCAAGTGTGTGACCTTCTATTCCCGCAAGGACCTCGACAAGCTCGAGAAGTTCATGCAGGGCAAACCCATTGCCGAGCAGGAAATCGGCAAGCAGCTGCTGCTCGAGACGCGCGACTATGCCGAGTCGTCGGTGTGCCGCCGCCGTTCGCTGCTGCATTACTTCGGCGAGTCCTACGAGCAGGATAACTGCGGCAACTGCGACAACTGTCTCAAGCCCAAGAAACGGGTCGAGGCCAGTGAGGAGCTGCGTGCCGCCATCGACACGATTCTCACGCTGCGCGAACGTTTCAATCCCGAGTATATCGCTCATGTGATGATGGGAGATGCCACCCCCGAAATCAAGGGCTACAAGCACGACGAGCTTGAGGTGTTCGGTTGTGCTGAAGACCGTGATGAGAAATTCCTGATGGCAGTCATCCGCCAGGGTGTCTTTGCCGACTATTTGGCTAAGGACATCGAGAATTACGGTGTCATCAAGGTGACCAAGGAAGGCAAGGAATTTGCCAAGAGTCGAGAAAAGTTCTGGATTGTCGAGGACAACGAATATACCGAGATGCTTGACGAGGAACTGCGCGGAGGCGGCAGTGGCGCCGTTGACTCCCAGCTGTTCAGCATCTTGAAGGACCTGCGCCGCAAAATTGCCAAGCAGCACGGGCTGCCCACGTATGTCATCTTCCAGGAGCCGTCGCTGGATGCGATGGCGACGACCTATCCCATCACCCTCGACGAGTTGCAGAACATTCCCGGCGTGGGTCCCGGTAAGGCTAAGCGCTACGGTCAGGAATTCATTGACCTGATCAAGAAATATGTCGATGAGAACGAGATCGAACGCCCCGAGGATATGCGTGTGCGCACCGTGGCCAACAAGAGCAAACTCAAGGTGGAAATCATCACTGCCATCGACCGCAAGGTGCCACTCGATGCCCTGGCCGAGAGCAAAGACCTCGAGTTTGACGAGTTGCTTGACGAGTTGGAGGCTATTGTGTATAGCGGCACCAAGATCAACGTGTCCTACTATATTGACGAGGCCATCGACATCGATATCGAGGAAGACATTTTTGAGTACTTCAAGGAGAGTGAGAGCGACGACATCGAGACCGCCATGCAGGAACTGGGCGATGATTATACTGAGGAGGAAATCCGATTGGTTCGCATCAAGTTCCTCAGCGAGATGGGAAATTAGGCTTTAGACTTTAGTCATTTTAGGCTATATACCAATGACCTTAGACATCAGTTTAGGGTCATTGTTTTTTTTGTTAGTCGGCGCGTGACGTGTGAAAATGCTGGGCTGGCGTGATGTTGTTAATAAAAAAATGATGGGATATATAATTTTTCAGGCCCTTGTGCGTTATACATTAGTAACATAGAATGAAAAAACGTTAAATATAGATTCTAACCAACTAAGATGAAAGCAAAATTTTTGATTTCTTCATTGCTGTTGGGAACTGCGATCCTCGCTATAGCCAAGGGGGATCCTGTCCTCATGACCATCAACGGCAAAGACATCAAACTCTCGGAGTTTGAGTACCTGTATCACAAGAACAACCAACAACAAGTCGAGAAAGAGACGCTGGAGCAGTATGTTGACCGCTTCGTGCTCTACAAGCAGAAGGTGGCTGACGCCGAGGCTGCCGGTATCGACACTACCCGGGCGTTCATCAGTGAGTTTGAAGGTTATCAGAAAGACCTCGCTGCTCCCTACATGACAGAGGATACCACCTACCACTGGCAGATGGTGAGCGAGGCCTACGACCGCTATAAGAAAGAAATCGACATCGATCACTTCATGCTGCCGCTGGGTAGCACTCCCGAGGCTACCGAGGCCAGCCTGGCACGCATGGACAGCATCCGCACCTGCATCCTGAACGGTGAGAACTGGGAAACGCTGGTCGACCAGTATTCCAGCGACCCCTCCAAGGCACGCAATCACGGTCACTATAGCTTCGTGAGCTCGGGCATGTTCCCCTATGACTTCGAGAACGTGCTTTATACGACTCCCGAAGGAACTGTTTCCAAGCCCTTCAAGACGCAATACGGCATCCACATGATTCGCGTGAACGGTATGCGTGACCGCAATGATGTACACGCCAAGCACATCCTCAAGCTCTTCCCGCAGGGAGCTACCGATGAGCAGAAGGCCGAATGCAAGAACCAGATCGATTCCATCTACAATCTGCTGAAGGCAGGTGCTGACTTCGAGGAAATGGCGAAGGCCGAGTCTCAGGACGGTAGCGCCAAGCGTGGCGGTGACCTGGGATGGTTTGGCCGTGGCCGCATGGTTCAACCCTTTGAGGACGTTTCCTACGGTCTGGCCGATGGTGCCATCAGCGAGCCCTTTGCCACACAGTATGGTTACCACATCGTCAAGAAGGTGGCCCATGGCGTTCCTACTTTTGATGAATTGCGTCCTGCCATCGAGAATGCCATCAATA
>Ga0310694_10002639_pt1 | contig 18137 bp, 17 predicted proteins | sample 174DNAGHGhighgp2_FD_203884 | JGI IMG/M metagenome (GOLD analysis project Ga0310694, IMG submission 203884) | Sheep rumen microbial communities from Palmerston North, Manawatu-Wanganui, New Zealand - 1742 DNA GHGhigh gp2 (v2) (version 2) | ecosystem: Host-associated > Mammals > Digestive system... | reverse complement strand
ATCCTTCAAAATCCACCCACGCCATCTCATCTTCGTTCACCGCCATTTCGCTTCGTAACACAAACCCTTCTTCGCCCTTGATATCGGCGATATTCTCCGAGCGGAAGGGCACGAATAAACCGTCGCGCTGCACGAACACAAATTCCGGCAGGTCTTTGTAATGCGTCCGTTTGAGAACGCCTATGGAAATAAGATCTTGGGCAGTAATCATTGTTGTGTGATGGTTAGTGTGTTACCCGATCGGATCAGGCTGAGTCGCCGAAGGGTCTCGCGAATAAGTCCTTTCTGTGGTGCAGCCGTTCCGGAAGCGACATCGTACTCCTCGCCGCACTCGGCACATTTGGCGAACATACCATCTATGATGCAGGTCGAGCGAATTCCTTTACTCGCGCAGTAGGGGCAGCCCAAATCGTAGGCGTCGTAGCCGTTCACGCTCACATACACCAGTACACCTCCGTATCCGCACGCATTGACGCCGAGCGGAAGAACCCACTGGTCATTATAGTAAAAGCCGTCAGGAAGCACGTCGATATGCTCGCCTTGCACCATGTTCTGAAAATGCACAAACGACCCCAGATCCATGTTGATTACCACGTGCACAGGATAGGTCGGCACACTCGAACGGAACGTGGTGTCTTCACACGAAAAGAACATCAGTGCCACAAGGCACGCTCCTATAACCCGTAACCTATAACCCATAACCTTTCACCTTTAATTACCCGAAACGCTGCATAGGTGGATTTCATAAATGAGGGTCGAGTAGGGAGGAATATAACTGGATGTACCTTCCGAACCGGTTCCTTCCGCCTCGTCGTATTCGTCCGACTGATATTTAGTGTAGTCGTAACCCAGGTACGCCGGGATATACAGCTCAATATCGCCGTGATTGTGGATCTTCATGCATCCTTCTCTAAAGCCCGGAATGGTGTTGTACAGATAGAACGATATATGCGTTCCGCCATCTACCTGATACCCGTTAATCATTCTAACCTTGTAGTCGCACGTAATGTAACTATCAGCGTTCGGTTTGGCTTCGTGGTTCACCGCACCCGGGTCGGCGATGATCTTATACAGCAAACCGCTGGAAGTCGTTACTACACTATCTTCCAGTGCTTTCTGCGCCAACCACAACTCGTTCTGCACCTTCCATTCCATCCAGTTGTTCTGCTTGCAACCGACCAATAAGAGTGCCGCTAAGAAAAATATTATTTTGCGATCCATAATTCAGGATTTAAAATGTTTCTGTCTTGATATATTTGGAAGTAGAGTTCCGTTTTCTGATCTTGTTCGGCGTCGGTGTAGATGGTACCGATGGCTTGTTTGGTTTCCACTTTGTCGCCTTGTTTGACACTCAGCTTGCTGAGGTTCGAATAGACGGTACGGTAGTTTCCGTGTTGGATGATGACCGCGTACGTACCGGCTACCATGAAGCAACTCGTCACCTCGCCTTTATACACCGCCCGCGCTTTGGCGTTAGCCACGGTCTGCAGGTAGATACCTTTGTTGTCCGTCACCACTTGCGAGTAAACGGGGTGCTGCTGTTTACCGAAATGTCCGCTGATCATACCTTTCTCCACCGGCCAAGGCAATCGTCCTTTGTTCGCCTCGAACCCACCGGCAATCAGTTGTTGCTCTTTGGTGAGCGTGGTCTTGGACGCTTTCTCGGTCTGCTTGCGCACCATCTCGTCGATCTTACGGTTCAGTTCATCAACCTTCTTCTGTTTCTGCTTGAGTTGCTTGCTCAGGTCTTTCTCCTTCGACTTGAGTTGGTTGAGCATGCTCTGCTGCTTGCGCTCGTCGCGTCTGAGGTTCTCCTGCTCACGCTTGCGCGTACTCAATGCCGTTTGTTTATCGGCTTTGTTGGCCTGCAACAAATCGTTCTGTATGTCTATCTCTGCCTGCGTGTTCTCTATACGCTGCACCTGTTGTTGACGGAAATGTGCGAACTCCTGTAAGTAACGTGCACGGCGGGCCAGCTGCTGAAAACTGTCGCTGCTCAATAGGAACAATAACGGCGATTGTTGTATACGGGCGTAATGGCTCTGACGAACCATCTGCGCGTAGTCCGCTTTGTATTGCTCCAATATCACCTGCAACGAGTCACGCGTATTGCTCAACTGCGTCATCTCGCGGTTGAGCGCCATGATCTCGTTGTCCAGCGTGCGAATGAGTTGTTTCTGATTCTTGATGTTTTGACCGATCAGATTCAACTTATTGAGCGTCGCCTTCTCGTCTTTCTTTGTCTGCTTGAGCATCTTGTTCGTCTGCTCAATCTCCTGCTGCAGTTTCTTCTGCTTTTTCTGCAAGTCCTTCACGCTCTCGCCGAAGGCAGGGAGACAAAGCAAAGAACAAAGGACAAAGACTACTATGTTTCGTTTACTTTTCACTTTTCACTATTCACTATTCACTTCAGCCAACGGCTGATATCTACTTCTGTGTAATTCTTAAGCGGTTGGTTCTTCACCCGCACCGGTACGTCCAATCGGCGTGGCGGGTAGTCGATCACCAGTTCGATGGTCTCGTTGCCGAACGAATAGAGTAGGCGTGCTCGCTCGCTGCCCGTCGGTAACTCTGCAGCGCATATCTGCTGCAGGATGTCAAAATTGAGACTCGGCGTCAGTTGGCGGTTCAAGTCCGCGTACGTCGCTTTGGCATAACGGCCGTGGATCTTATCGATCGCAATCAACTCAGTCGGTGTCGCCTCCAGCCTCATCATCTCCATACCTAACAACGGCATCACGCTGATGACCAACATCGAGTCCCGCACGGTCTGCATGGTCACGCTCGCGCTCAAACGGTCTTCGTTCGTGCTCACCGTTGCACTCGCCCCTTGTATCAGACACGTGTGCCAAGTAGGCTCACTGACTACTGAAGACTGATCACTGATCGCTCTCTTTTTCGCTCCGCAGCCCACTAACACCAGTGCGCAGAAAAGAAACCCTATAACCCGTAACCTATAACACATAACCTCTACTTAATCGCTTCAAGATGTTTTCTTATCACTAGGATGTTTTCCTCGTTTTTTGCATTCCACAGCGCTTTGTTCAGGTAGAACTTTGCCAACGCGTCCTGTCCCTTCAGGTGCATGATCCAGCCGTACGTATCCAGACAGGTCGGATTGTTCGGTTCTTCGCGAATGGTGATCGCACTCATCTGTTCGGCTTTGGTCAAGTCCCCGCCGTGGGTCGCCAGATGATAGGCGTAGTTATTGAGTACCGACATATTGTACGGATCGAGTTCCAACACCCGCTCGTATAACGCATAGAGCGTTTTTTTCTTTCCGTTCGTCTGCTCGGTCAGGTCGATTCGGAACAGCAGAAACCGGATATTATCGGGATCGACCTTCAGGTAATCGTCCACGGCTTGGATGGCTTTCTTCGGTTGGTTAGCCATCGCGTAGATCCGGTAGCGGGTGATGGCGCTGTATGCGTCGTAACCGTTGATCTTATCGATGGCGTCCTGCATCTTAATCGCCTTGTCCCATTGTTTCTCGTCGATATAGATCATCTTCAACCGTTCCGGCGGGTCTTCCGGCATCTTACCCTTGCCTGCTAATTGGTAGGCCCGCTCGAAACACTCTTTGGCTTCCTGCTCGTGCTTGAGCGCCTCGTGCATGACACCTAAGTAATAGAGCGTCTGCACGTCGTTCGGCTTCAACTCATCGCAGAACTGCAACAACACGTACGCCTCCGGATACTGCTCATTCTGTATCGCCTCCTGCGCCGCGTACCAGTAGTACATAAACTGCTCTTCCTGCTCCGGTGAAGCCCCTACCTGAGCTCCCCCATAAAGGGGGAGGGTAAGTAACAATGCAACTATTACTATGTATTCCCTTATTCTCATTTCCGACCGGAATGTCCGAATCCTCCTGCGCCACGCTCGGTGTCGCTCAACGCTTCTACTTCCACTACCTCCGGCGTCTCGTGCTTGGCAATCACCATCTGGCAGATTCGCTCACCCGGTTCAATCGTCTGCGGTTCACCGCTCAGATTGATCAGTATGACGCCCACCTCTCCGCGGTAGTCCGCGTCAATCGTACCCGGGGTGTTCAATACCGTCAGACCGCGCTTGAGTGCCAAACCGCTACGCGGACGAATCTGTGCCTCATAGCCCGCCGGTAACTCAATGAACAAACCCGTCGGAATCAAACGTCGCTCCATCGGCGCCAACGTAATCGGCTTCGCGATGTTACACCGTATATCCATCCCCGCCGCCTGTTCACTCTCATACTTCGGCAGTGGATTCGTACTCTTATTAATAATTTTCAAAACCATCTTTTAAAATCTCTTTTCAACGAGCACGCGCATCCCGTCGGCAACGATCTTGATGTGAATATCTTTCTCCATCTCCACCGGATCCCCATCGATATGAAACGGCGCCGCCTCCTCGCGCTCGAGCGTCACTTCTTTCGCTCGGATCGTGTCCATGAAATGGCTGTCATCGATGCTACCCGTGAACAGACGCAATGCCAGACTAGCACTACCCAACAGCGCATTGCTCGACATCATCATGATATCCATCTTACCATCCTGCAGACTGGCTTTCGGTGCAATCATCGCCTCGTAACCCCATTGGTTGGCGTTGGCAAACGTGATGAGGAACGCTTTGTGCGTCACGTCCAAACCGTCACCGACAAGATGATAGGTCTGCGGGTGATAGGAGAACACGTCCTTGATGATATTCTGGAAATAGGTCGCAAACCCGCGTTTGTTACTGCCCGCAAAATGATCGGCTATCACGGCATCAAAACCTGTGCCACAGGTGCTGACGAACAACTTGCCGTTTGCCAAACCGTAGTCCACCGCAATCGGTTCGCTGTGGTTGATCATCTCCAGCGCCTTCTGCGGCTTGATCGGGATATTGAGGTGACGGGCAAAACCGTTTCCGCTTCCCATCGGGATGATACCTAACGCAGTCCCGTTACCCGTAACCGGTAACCCGTGCCCCTTAACCAGCCCCCTCGCCACTTCATTCACTGTACCGTCACCACCGACAGCTACCACGGCGTCAAAACCCATGCGGGCAAACTGATAAGCCAACTCCGTGGCATGACCGGCACGCTCCGTGAATACGATGTTCGGTAACCACTGCTCCGCATCCAGCGTCTGCATGATAAGTTTCGGCAACTTACGCTTCGCGTTTTGCGTCTCCTTACTCCCCGAAACGGGATTGATGATAAATGCTATATTTTTCATAAGTACATATTTATGCAAACTAAAATCGGGCACAAAAGTACAAAAAAAAAATGACATATGCAAGCATATGCCATTCTTTTCGTAAATTTTCTTGTTTTTCTATTGTAGAATCAGCCATGTGGCGATGGTATGGCTGGTGGCACCGAGGGTGATGAACACATGCCAGATGGCATGCCAGTAAGCATGCTCTTCGTCTTTATTGAAGAAATACGAACCGATCGTATAGAACACCCCTTCGGCGATGATCCAGAAGAACGCCGCATGTGGCATATGCAACCACATCGGGTAGATAATGAGCAGCGCCACCCAACCCATCGCGAGGTAAAGAGCGAGCGAGAGTTTGGGGTGTTTGCCGAGCGCAATGAACTTACCGATCGCACCCGCCAGCACACATGCCCATAGGAAGATAAACAAAGTCCAACCCATCCAACCGCCCACCACCGACAGGCAGATCAGCGAGTACGAACCCGCTATCATGACGTAGATCGATATATGGTCAAAAACCCGCAGACGAGCTTTGTGCGCAGGCGCAGAAATGGCGTGATACAAAGTGGAAGAAAGAAACATCAGCACCATGCCCAATAGGAATAGTGCTGTGCCGATGATGCTCAAGCTATCTGTCGCTAACCGTAGTAGCGGCCGGGCGATCGCGAGTGTCGCGAGAAGCGGTACCAGATGCGTCCATGTGTTGGCTCTTTCCTCCTTACTCATTCCTTGTTATTCGAGCGTATTGATATCCACGAGTTTGTTGACAATCGCGTAGATGGTCAAGCCCGCCGTGGAGTGGATATTGAGTTTGCGGGCGATATTCTTGCGATGCGAGATAACGGTGTGAGTCGAGATAAAGAGCACGTCTGCGATCTCTTTGTTGCTCAGACCACGTACCACTTGTACGAGCACATCTTTCTCGCGGTCTGACAGTTCTTCGGTCTCTTGCTGCAAGTGCCGACGATGGCTGTGCGACTGCTCTTTGGTAAGCGCCGGACGTAGGATATCATCCTCTATCGCACAATGGTCCGCAAAATCCTGCTCCGTGTGCCATAGATCGGACATAACACTTATCAAGAGATAAGTGATGGCTGATTGATTATTGGCGCTCGGGTAGTACTTGATAATCAAATTCTTGATCTCGGTCAACTTACCGGTGATACGCTCGTCGTCATGCTCATGCTCCTCGAAGAGGCCTTGGTTCTCATGCTCGATATGCGTACGGATCTCCTCCACAAACTCATCGTAGCAGCGCAAAATCAGTCCCGGGATCTTGGTCGTAGGATCAGCAGGAATGATGGCTTCGATAAGGGCTCTGCGGAGCCGTGGCAAGCGGAAATCGAGGAAATACGTGTGGGCGTTATGCAGATAGCGCTGCAGGGTAGGTATATCGATCTCTTCGGGGATAGCACGTTGGTGAAAAACCTTATAATTGACAATGGCAAGGAAGGTAGGCGTGTGTACGCCATGCGCCTCGCAGACCTGCTCTATGGTCTGTTCGCCCACACCCATCTCCAACCCGAAACGGCTGATGATCTGGATGGCATCTTCCTCGTGCGCCATCAGGTCGCAAATCTTATCTGTCGCCTTATACATGATCGTTGCATCAAAATCGGCTGCAAAATTACTGCTTTTTTTTGACATAAACAAGAACAGAATGAATTATTGTGTTAATTTGCGTACGAATGCAGTCCTCCCAACAGGTATGACACCCCGAAATAGGTGAATAACACGAACAGGAATGCTACCACGCTAAAGATGTGATAGATGATTTGTGATTTCTGTCGATCGGCAGAGCCGTGGTGATTCGTAATTTTTGATTTGAGCAGCCACGGGAAGTGGAGTAGGGCGGCATAAACGAGCATGGTGATCAGTGCCCAGGTCTCTTTCGGATCCCAACCCCAATAGCGTCCCCACGACATATTCGCCCAGACGGCACCGATGAAGATACCGGCGGTCAGACAGAAGAGTGCGGGATACAAAAGCACTTGCGACAGATGCATCAAGTTCTCTCGTTTGCCCGGCATACAGAGACCCAATATGCCGTTAATCATCATCACCGCAAAGAGCGTGTACGCCAGCATGATGACCGATACGTGGATACCCAACAAAGGCGTCTGCAGAACGGGCTGCAGAGGTGGTTTGGGCGTAACGACTTTCGTCATCACGATCGCCAATACAACCGCCGCGATACCGAGTCCAATCATCAGCCATGTGTGCTGTTTCTTAATGAGCGCACGGAAATACGTGCGGGGTTGGAAGAAGAAAACGATCATTCCGAGCAGCAACAGCGCATAACCGGCATAGGTGATGCCGATACCCCACGGGTCGTGGTTATACGCCAGCACAACACCCGCTTGGTCGCTATCATAGTCCGATTGACAGAAACGCCAACCGTGGTACTTGAGCGGTTTGTTCATCCGTACGGTGCCCTCGTCCACGATCAGTCCCTGTCCTTTGCTCTGTGCGCCTCGATCCAATAGCCTCAACTCGGAGATGAAATCAACGGGATTACCCTGCTCGTCACTCACGATTTTAAAGTCCCAGAGGAACAAGGAGATCTGCGAATGCGGCACAACAATGGCTTGGTCTGCGCGCAAGTGTAGCTCTCCCTGTTCCCCGAAGAAATGCGTCACACACGCCCCCACGACGATGGTCACGAGGGCGATGTGCAACAGCAGCGTCGCGGGCTTAGATAGCATTGATGAAAGCCACGATGGCATCTCTATCCTCCTTATTCAGATTATAGAACTGCTGGGTCGGCCAATAAGCATCCGATTGCGGGCTGTAACCGTGCCACATGATAGCCTCGATGACATTCCGTGCGCGAGTGTCGTGCATACGTGCTTCGTAGGCGTCACCGGTCGCTTTTCTATGCAAACCACGTCCCCACAGCGGCGTCGTACGGCACCAACCGGTACGGATATCGTTCTCCATGCAGAGTTTATGTTGAACCATGTCGGTGTACGGCCAGATCTTCTGATTCGGGTAACGCGGCATAGCGGCTGTGACAGGGAAGTGATTCGGGTCACGAACCTCGTCGGAACCGGTTGTCCAGGTCGGACGATGGCAGTAATCGCAACCGATCTGCGTGAACAGTTCCTTACCCTTCAGCACTTTCTCGTCGGTCACATTACGTGCGGCCGGAACAGCCAGACCACGGTGCCAAACCATCACCTGCGTGAACTCTTCGTCGGTCATCTCTGCCGGCAACTCTTTGCTCGTCAGGTAGTTGTAAATCTCTTGCTCCGTACCGAATGCCTCTTGCACCTTCGGATCTTTGGATGCGTACTCGGCGTAGATCGTGCCGGCGAGATCCAGATAGTGGTACTTGCGGTCACTCCGGGTTACGTTGGTGATGTTCCATATTGCGTTCGCGCCCGCGGCATCCATAATAGGACCGCGCGTCAGAGCGTACGTGAAGCGTTTGGGTCCCCACTGCGGGTCGTTCTTGTAATAACCCGAGGTCTGGAAACTACCATTCCAGAATGCCGGGTTCAGACCGTTCTTGAGCATCGGCTGACCGTCTGCGGTCTTGTCGTTGGCCTCTTTCTCGTACTGAGCGATGATATCGGCATCGGTGATGGCATCGAGCAGACCCGAACCATAGACACCGATCGTGTTCTCGAGCTTAACCTCATAGCCTTCGCTCTCAAGCAATCCGTCCGGGTCGCGGTAACCTTGGTTATACACATAAACCGCCGTGTTAGGCATGTGAACCTCCGGATAGCGTAACTCATACGCCTCGCCGTCAGCGAACTTATTACCATGCTCGTCGGTTGCGGTCTTCCACTCCACGGTGATCTGATCGGGATCGAGCGGAGCGGGGAAGGGATCGGCACCGAACAGTTGCGGCATACCGGCTAACCAAGGCACGTAGCCCTGCGTAGCAGGGTTGATGACCACTAACAGCGTTCCGTTACCTACATCTTTCGCATTGTACTTACCGGCGGGAACAGACGTTCCGTGCGAGTAGTTAGGGTGACAATGCTGGCAGGACGAACGAACATAAACAGGACCCAAACCGTGCTGACGACCTTCGGTGTTCGTCACGAAGGGTTTCTCTGCAATCTGATCGCCTTGTGCGAAAAGCGTTCCAAGTCCGGCTTCTTCGGTTGCCGGAGTCGGTTGACGGAAAGTCATGGACGACAGGTTCTCTGTCGTACCTAACTGACCACCGGTGTAGTACCATTCGGGTTTGTCACTCGGCGTGTCCGGATCGGTGGTCGCCTCTTTCTTACAACTAACTAGGCCTCCTAGGATTCCTATGGCTCCTATGATAACTAGAAAATTCTTTTTCATAAAATATTAAATTTTAAATTTGCAATCTTCAATCACTTCGACAGAAGTGGCAATACTTCTTTATCAAGAACCTCTTCGAGGGCTTGCACTTTCTCCATCGCCGCTTTCACTTTCGGGTTGCCTTGTGCCGTGTTCTCGAAGTCCTCAATCGCCTCAATAGCGGCAATAGCATCCTCTATCGCTTTGCGCACTTCGGCATCGAGTTCGGCGTCCTGACGATAGATATAATTGGAGATCGAGTAGTCACCGGTTTGCGCACCGCAATAAGCGTGTTGGATCGAACGGATGTTATCCGCAAAGTCAATCGTGGAGGTGCAACTGTACGGGCTCTCGATATAATCGCGCTGCGCAGCAGTGCTGCTGATATACGGATTACCCATCTTCAGGTCAGCTACCTCACCGGCGATATCGATCGCGCCTGCGATGATCTCTTCGGCTACATCCTGATAGCTCACATAGATCGAACCCGCTTTACCGGCGTTGATCATCTGCTCTCCGTAGTGATCTTCAAACGGCTCTATCTCGGCTTCTTCGAGCAACGCCATCTTCTCATCACTCACTTCGCCTGCCCATGCGTACTCAAGCAGGATAGCCTGTTGCGTCAAGTCCTCCACAATAGCGTTCAGATAAACCGCCTCGGCATGGGTGAGGTTAGCCGCATGAGGCTTACCCGTACCAACCGCACGACCGTCCTGCATCACCGACTCAAACAGCAGGAACTCGCAGGCATGGAAGCCCTTGAGGGCATAGCCGAGCACATCGCCGACATACCGACCGCCATCCTCTTCCAACTGCGCCATGCGGACGGGGTCGTTGAGCAGCGCATTCATCTGGTTAAAATCCAACGGCCAACTGTCGATATGCGGGTCGATGTTGTGCGAACCGGCAGGACCATAAAGGAAAGCCTCACTCTGCTCCCAGGACTTGCGCATCAGACGCCACGAAGCGTCCGCCTCTTTCATCAGATCCGTGTAGTCTTCACTCTTCTCCACTTTCTCGAGGATAGCGTTGGTCTGCTCCAAGAGCACCATTCCGGCGTCTGCCATCGCGCTGTAGGTCGCTACAACCGTGTGATGTACATAAGGCGTTACTGCTTGTTGTAACGCCGCTTCTTTGTCCGAGTTCACCTCGGTCTTCTTCTCGCAGGCTACCAACGTCAGGGCAGCCAGCGTTACAAATAAAATCTTCTTTTGCATAATTCTTTTTATTTAAAGTTGATAAAATCCTGCATAAACGATGCCTACTGCAAACTGCGGTTCATCGTTATAGAGTTTGCCTTTCGTCCCGTCCGCGCGCGTACCTTGTTTCAAGATCCCGTACGAGAACTCGGCCTTCACACCGATCTGCTTGATGGGGAAGTAATTGATGCCCACCGCCGCACGATGGCGACCGCACCAAGCGTACATGTCCGTCGGTTGGTTGTCGTAGCGGAACATCGAATCGTAGTAATCGTACCGCGCAAAGAGATAAAACGCCTGTTTCTTCTCGACTAATTTCTTATTGAGCGAGAAGAAATCATAGCCCGCTTCAATACCTGCTGCAAGGGCGTCGGATGCCACCCATTGTTTGCTACTCACACTGCCCTTACGCATGGAGATGTTATACTGCGTGATCGCGGCAGCGTCACTCAGATGACCGTATAGGAACGAACCGCGGGTAACGAATCCGTGTCCCTTGTACGCGAAGTCAAACCCACCGATCGTCACCGTACCCTTCACATCCTTGTACGCACTCGCATCCAGTTCGCTGTTGCTCTTGCTCAATGTGTTCCGAAACGAGTTGCCGCAATACCCGCTGAGGCTCAGACGCAGACCCGGAACACCCGTGTAATCGACCCGTGCTGCACCGGCGAAGACGTTCGCTAACTTGAACTCGTACGGACTGCCCGCACCGGGTTTGATCCAGTTCTTACGGTTGAAGCGGTCGCTGTCCAGACCGGGCAGAAACATCGCCTGGTAGTGCCAACCGTTGGGCGTCGAACCCATGAAACTCAACGCCACCTCGTGCCAGGTGCTCGGGATAATAGTGAACTCACCCTCGTTACGATAAACCCCGAAATACTCGGTCGATTCGTGGTGGGCATTCAGACCACCAACCGGAATGACCTGCATACCCGCACGGATAATCGCATAGCGGTTGAACGCTTTCTGCAACCAGAACTGCTCCAGCGCCACTTCACCACCGCGTTCTACTTCCTGCTCGTACTCACCGCCTTCTTCTTCCTCTATCTCAATGGCCGATTCCGTACCGCCGTGCTCGAACTCGATCTCCGTGCCCACACTCCAGCCTTTGCCGAAGTCATAACCCATGTAGATCACCACATGCGGCAGGTCGAACTCGCCGTAATGATCGTTCGCGTATTTCTCGGGGTTCTTGCCGTAACGAAGGTAGTTATTGGAGTACCAGCAGTGCTTCGCCGTCACCTCGCCGTACCCGCCGATCGTGAATCGCCCACGTCTTGGCTCTTGTCTCCCGGCATTTGTCGGAGTGCTCGTAAGCACCTCTTTACTCCCAACTTGTTGGGATACACTGTCCCGTTGCTCCAACCGCTCCACGCGTTGTATAAGCGCCTGCAGATCCGCCGCGCTCACCTTAATACTATCCTCTGCGCGTGCACCTAACACGCATAAAATCAGCGAAATAGCTATGATTGTTTGTCTATACATACTCGGTCTATACTCCTTTTTCAAACACAACGCAAAATTACTATTTTTTCCCCTTCCGTACAATACCAAATTATAGGGAAAATTTTGCCAAATGACCGAAAAAGTATAGAAAAACTTGCATATATCAAGAAAAAGCAGTACCTTTGCAGCGGATTTGAGAAAATTGTTATATAGATTTGAGAATTTTGTAATACAGATTTGAGAGATATGGCATTCCAAAGAAAACAATTTGACATCGTGCTTGGGCGCATCAAAGAGCCGCGCGGGAAGATTCAAGTGGTCATTGGTCCGAGGCAAGTTGGTAAATCCACGCTTATGGATCAGGTGTTGGAGCAATGTCCTATTCCCTACACCTTGGCTAAAGCGGATAATGTGGATCCGAATGACCTTAATTGGATTAAGCGCGTGTGGGAGTCTGCGCGTGGGACGATGGTGGTCAAGAAACAGACCGAGCACTTATTGGTTATCGATGAGATTCAGAAGATTCTCCATTGGAGCGATGCGGTCAAAGAGGAATGGGATTGGGATTGTACGAACAAGTTGCAACTCAAAGTGGTGTTATTGGGTTCGTCGCGTCTGATGATTCAGACAGGTTTGAACGAATCGCTTGCGGGGCGTTTTGAACTCATACGCATGGGACATTGGACGCTTGCGGAGATGCGTGAGGCATTCGGGTTCTCGTTGGATCAGTATATATACTTCGGCGGTTACCCCGGTTCTGCGCAGTTCGTGAACGATGAGACCCGTTGGAAACGCTATATCAAAGACAGTATCATCACTCCGGCGATGGAGAAAGATATCAAACTGACCGCTAACATCTACAAGCCAATATTGATGAAGCGCTTATTCCACTTGAGTTGCGCGTATTCGGCAATGGAGTTGTCGCTAAACAAGATGCTCGGGCAATTACAAGATGCCGGCAACGTGACAACTTTGGCGAACTATCTGGATGTGTTGGGACAATGCCAGTTGGTGTGCGGTTTGCAGAAATATGCCAACGATGATGCGCGCAAATATAACTCATCCCCAAAATATCAGGTGTTCAACAATGCCCTTTTGACCGCCAATCATCGTGGTAAGTTCGAGACTGTCCGTACGGACGCAGATTTATGGGGACGGTGGGTGGAATCGGCTATTGGCGCACACTTGTTGAGTGCAGCGGAAGAAGAGGATTACCAAGTGTTCTATTGGCGTGAGCGAGACGATGAGGTGGATTTCATCGTAGCCACGGACGACGGGTGTATTGCGTTTGAGGTGAAGAGCGGCAGACGCAAGATGAACAGCGGAATGAAAGAATTCCTAAAGGCTTTTAAACCCTTGCACTCCTATATTATTGGAACAGGAGGCATCAGTTTCGAAGACTTTTTACAAACGGATGTAACGGATTGGCTATAAATACAAAAAATAGATATGACGCAAAATAAAATGTTCAATTTTACCCCCCCCCAGTGGTGAAAAATTCGCACTTAGGAGGATTTGGAACGATTACAAATCCGAAGTAGGCTTCGGGCTGGTGCTTTCAGTCTTGATTATCGCCAGCACCTTCCTCTCGCGGCTTATCCCGGAGGAGTTCTTTGACACCTTCCTCAACCCCGCGCTCAGTTTCGCTTTTGCAATAATCTGTTTCTTCGGCGCCGCACAATGTATCAGGCATCTGGAGAATAACCGTATCCGTAAGACATGGGCTATCATCCTTATCCTGTGGGGAGGCTGGGAATTGGTGATGGTGGCATTGTTTAAATCCGCTTCCAATCCTTTTCAGGTGGGCAATGAAATCATGGAGAGCGGTTCGATGCTGGCAGCCTGTGTGTTTGCGTGGATGTTGCTTATTTACCCCAGTATCTCTATCCGTCCCGGGAAATTCAATTGGGGACGCGATGCGTTGTTCTTATTGCCGCTGCTGGTGCTTGGGGGCATTGATTATCTTCTTCCCGTTGACTTGCGCATCATCATCGCCCTGTATCCAATAGGGCTGATGTGGGTTGTGTTTCGGAATATACGCACGTACCGCCAATGGTGCGAGGAGAACTTCTCCACCTTGGACAACATCGATGCGCAGTGGATCGTTCGGTATATGGTGATGATCATTCTTGCCGGATTGGTATTCTATTATCTGTGCGTGAGTGACGATCCGGCGCGTGCGTTTACCCAACAATGGTACCTCATGTTCGTCCTTTGTTACACCACCGACCAAGTGCTTCACCGTCCCGACCCATGGGAGCGGTTGCATAGTACGGCGGTGGAGGAAGAGAAGGTAGAAGAACCGGATCCTGCCTATGCGGCTTATCGGGCTACGTTGGACGCATGGATCGAAAATGAGAAACCCTACCTCAATCCGGATTTTCAGTTGACCGACTTGCGTCAGGTGCTGCCGCTTAACCGCTCTTATCTCAGCCGGTTTATCAATAGCGCGTACGGTTGTTCGTTCTATCAGTGGGTCAACGACCTGCGTATCAAGGAAGCGAAGCGGATGATGCGTGAGCAGCCGGAACTCAAGATTCAGGATGTAGCAGAGCGTTGCGGCTTCTCTAATCAGAAAGTGTTATGGCGAACTTTTGTGAATGAGACGGGTATGAGTCCGTCAGAATGGAAAGCAAAATTTCCCAATACGTAAAAATTCACCTCTTTTATTTCCCACTTTGTAAATATTTGCACGTGCGTATTGCGTACGTGCATTCTTTTTTATAATTTTGTGCGAATTTTTGAACATAGCAAAATCAATGAACAATAATATTAACCAAAAACAATTTCAATTATGAGAAAAGTTAAACTATTTTTCTTACTAACAGTGCTATTAGCGATAGCGCAGGGTACGTGGGCGGACAGTAAGTCGTTCAACGGTTTTACTAAGGGCGATAATACAAAACTTCCGGTTACTGTGAATTGCGCAGAAGTTAAAAGTGATGTTATTGGTTATACTGCTGTCTTAAAAAGCGGTAAAAATATAACTATTTCCGTCTCGGCGGGATATACGATTGTCAGTGCTAATATTACAGTTTATGAGGCTTCCGATAGACAAACTATCACCGCTACTAAGGGAACGTTAGATAACTCAAGACCTAACAATGGTGGGGTAATTAACGTCCAAAATGTCAACAACACTTCTACCACATTGAGCACTTCTGGTGAATACCGAATCTACACTATACAGGTTAACTACACGGCGAACACGTACAGCGTCAGTTATAATGCCAACGGCGGTACCGGTACAACAGCATCTCAGACGAAGACACACGGTGTCACCCTTCAACTACGAAGCAATGGCTATAGTCGTACCGGCTACACCTTCAGCAAGTGGAATACCCAAGCCAATGGTAAAGGCACAAACTACAACGCCGGAGCCAACTATACAGCTAACGCTGCCGCTACGATGTATGCTCAATGGACAGTGAACACTTATAAGGTTAGATTTAACGGAAACGGCAGCACTAGCGGTTCGATGAGTGACCAGAACTTCACCTACGGTACTGCGCAAAACCTGACTGCAAACGCTTTCAGCAAGACAGGACACACCTTCGCTGGTTGGGCAACGAGTTCCACCGGCACTAAAGCATATAACAATCAGCAGAGTGTGACCAATCTCACGTCCACCAACGGCGGAACGTTTAATCTCTACGCCGTATGGAGTGTGGTGAACTACACGATCAGCTATACGCTCAACGGCGGTACGGCTACCAACCCGACCAATTATAACATCACAACAAATACGTTTACGCTCAATAATCCGACCCGTGACGGTTATACGTTTACCGGTTGGACAGGTTCAAACGGCAGCACACCGCAGACAAGCGTAAGTATTGAAAAAGGATCAACGGGCAACAAGAATTACACAGCGAACTGGATCTGTCAGGCGGCTGTCGATGTGATGAATCTGATTAATGCCATCGGTACACCAATTACCTTGGACAGCAAAGATGCGATTGATGCAGCACGTGCTGCTTACAATCCACTTACCGATGCACAGAAAACAGAGGTGACTAACTACGCTACACTAACCGCAGCCGAAGCCGCATATAATACCTTAGTGGCTGATCACGCGGCTGCGGATGCAGTGATCGATAAGATTAATGCCATCGGTTCGCCGATTACTGCTACCAGCCAAACGGCTATCGAAGATGCACGTGCGGCTTACAACGCGCTGACCGATACGCAAAAGGGTTATGTAACCAACTATAGCGAATTGACCGATGCCGAAGCCGCACTCGCAGTAGTAAATCTTATCAACGCTATCGATGACCCGGTTGTTTATACCAACGAGTGCCATCAGGAAATACTGGATGCACGTGCGGCGTATGACGCATTGAGCGATGAGCAGAAAGCACTCGTAGACGCTACTACGCTTCAAAAGCTGACTGATGCCGAGGCTGATTATGACGCATTAGTGGCTGATCACGCGGCTGCGGATGCAGTAATCGATCTGATCAACGCTATTGACGACCCGGTTGTATATACAGACGCATGCCACCAAGAAATACTGGATGCACGTGAGGCTTATGACAACTTGACGCAGGCTCAGAAAGATCTCATCGATGCAAGTACGCTTCAGAAGCTGACTGATGCCGAAGATGCATATGCTTCATTGAATGTCGATATCACAGCCAAACCGGATCCGGTGAACGATGGTGTTTACTACAGCACGTTCTATGACGGTTCGCGTCAGCTGCAACTGCCGGCTAATGTAGAGGCATATACGGCTACCGTAAGCGGCGACAAGATGCTGCTCAAGAAAGTGGCTGTTCCGGGCGATATCCTGCCTGCAGCAACGGCTGTGGTTCTCAGAGCATCGCAGGCTGACTTCACCCTTACCCCGAGTGCAGCAAGTCCGGTTTCCGTAGAGAACAACGCTTTGCGCGGTACCGATGTGAATATGGAAGTTCCTTCTGAGCATTGCTACGTATTGAGTGGCGCAGACGGATTCGTTGGTTTCTATCCGCTGTCTGGTTCATACACGCTTACGGCACACAAGGCATATATCGACCTCGACAACCTGCCCGGTGGTGTTAATAACGCTCCGCGTCGTCTGCGCTTCGTCTTCAGCGAGGAACAGGTGGCAACAGGCATGGAGAATGTACAAAGTGACAATGTACAAAGTACAAAGGTTATTGAGAACGGTGTTCTCTATATCATTAAGAACGGTGTGAAGTACAACGCACAAGGCCAAATTGTAAAGTAAGGAGGACACAGCTATGACAAAGAAAATCTATAATCAACCCGAAGTGCAAGTAGCACAAATCGCTTTAGAGTCTATGATTTTGGCTGGAAGTGCCAATATCACCATGGATCAAGGTTCAACCATGGATCCCGAACAGTGGTAAATCATAGCCGTTAGGCTAATCGTATCGCAAGAGGCGGTTCACGTTCAGCGTGAGCCGTCTCTTTTTTTGTGCCTGTATGTGGCGGCGAGGGCACCGCCTTTTTGCTTGTTTTAAACCGACATACGATGCCGGGCCAATAGACAAAGAAAACGACAGATACCATCTGTCACAATAAACGACGCAAAACAAGCAAATACAATGGCAAAATATAAATCTATGCTCAAATCTGAGCTGGCTGACGCCGCTGGTGTCAGCCTTTCTACGTTTAGTTCATGGCTTCGCAACGATCAAGACATCCTGCGCAGTGTCAACCTCTCCCCAAGAGCCAAATACCTACCACCCTGTGTAGTGAAGAAACTCTGCGAGAAATATGATATCGAACTCGACGAAAGATAGCAGTTGTTCGTAGTTATTGGCAGTTGACGGCACTTGTCGTCAATTGTCAATAACGGTATGGAAGAAAAGCAGTACTTTTGCAGCGGATTTCCAACCGGTTTAGAACCGGAGCAGTTTTAGGCAAGCGCTTGCCATAATTTTTAACCGCCGTCTCCCAGACGGCACAATAAAAGAAAATGAATTATGGCAACAAAAAGTAAGAAAGAAGACGCGTTGGAACTGGCGCGCATGGAGATTTTAGTGAATGACCTTCGTCAGGCGTATCTGAAGCGGAT
>Ga0310694_10002638_pt1 | contig 18140 bp, 15 predicted proteins | sample 174DNAGHGhighgp2_FD_203884 | JGI IMG/M metagenome (GOLD analysis project Ga0310694, IMG submission 203884) | Sheep rumen microbial communities from Palmerston North, Manawatu-Wanganui, New Zealand - 1742 DNA GHGhigh gp2 (v2) (version 2) | ecosystem: Host-associated > Mammals > Digestive system... | reverse complement strand
CCACCCACCCCCCCCCCCCCCCCCCCCCCCAACCCCCCCCCCCCCCCACCCCCCCCCCCCCCCCCCCCCCGGCCCCACTCGGCTCGGAGCTATTTGTAAACGTGAAAATACAATAAACGGAGAAGTCTATGCAAATAATAAAATATATGTTTCAGCCTCACGGCGATGAGCGGGGAATGCTTGTCGCGCTTGAAGAATTTAACGATATTCCCTTTCGTATAAAAAGGGTTTATTATATGTACGACACAAAAGAGGGCGTGATCAGAGGTTATCACGCCCATAAGAGTTTGGAGCAGATTTTAATTTGTATTCACGGAAGCTGCAAAGTAAAACTTGATAACGGCAGAGAAAAGAAAATAGTTCATCTTGAAAAACCTTACGAAGGATTATATGTAGCCAACAATATGTGGCGGGAAATGTACGATTTTTCAAAAGACGCTGTGCTTTTGGTGCTCGCATCCGAAGTTTATAATGAAGATGATTACATTAGGGATTATGATGAATTTTTGAAAACCATAGAAAAATTATAGAAGTGAATTATTTTTATTAAATTCTATATGTTTTTGCGTAAATTTGTTGTGTTCTAAAATTCTCAAATTTTTCATTTCTAACTCCGATTTTATGAATTCTTCGATACCGTCAAATTCTGAATTTCTAATTTCCATGCAATGGTACATGTAGAGTTTTACAAATAACTCAATTGAAATTTGTATGCTTTTTTTCATTTTTGTCACTTCATTTCTGTTGGCGAATTTATTTGTTGGTTAATTTTTTGCTGGTTAATTTTTTGTTGTTCATCTTTTGAAAATGGTTGCATTATATATTGATTAACAAGTGTTAGTCGATCTCCCCTAAAAACATAATCGGGATTTATCCAATATTTTCCTTCTTGAATGGCAGGAGCTAAAAAACCTACTTTTTTTAATTCCCTGATACCTCTAAAAAAAGTAGTTCTGCCAATGCCTTCTTTTTGATAATCTTCAAGCATATTATAAATTAAATCAACATAATCGGCTTGATAATTATTATTTTCCATTAAAATATCATATATAAGCATAAATACTTTGATACCTGCCGGAGATAGTCCTAAAAACATTTTTACACCATTAGCGTATAATTTCATAAATTGAGTTTTATCAACCGAAATTCGTTTTCCAAAACAGACATCGCCATAATCTTCGCCTGTTATTCTTGATACCATTGCAAATTGATTTTCATTTTTAGGACTTGCATATATTGCTCTAGTACCTCTAATACTATTCTTTACTACACTTAAACGAAATGGATTTTTAGCAAAACGTTCTTCTTCAGGCGGTCGTCCTCTAGTCATAATTCACTGCTCCAGTTTCAAATTGGATTTAAAAATAAGAATTTTAAGTGTCTAAATTATAATTTATAAAATCCAATATGTCAATATTTTTTTATTTTTAAAATTCATAAAATTGTATAGATTTTAGAATTATCTATTCCATACGTGTGGAATTAGTAGTTCCACACGTATGGAATTAAGTTTTGAGGATTTACGCGGTTTTTCAAAAATTTTTGTATCTACATCTCCCTACTTTAGTGCAAAACTGTCAAAAAGCTAGACGGCTCTGTAACAGAGCCGTGGAAATAACAAGGGAAAAATAATAAGATGCGCATTTCACAAGGTGACGAGCAATGCAAATTGATTTAAACGTGTTAAACAGACAATTTGAGCTTTTTAAATACGAATACGAAGAAGCCGCGTTAAAGGTTCTTCGTTCCGGCTGGTATATTTTAGGACGCGAGTGCGAGTCATTTGAAAAAGAATTTGCAGATTTTTCAGACGCAAAATATTGCGTTGGCGTAAACAGCGGACTTGACGCGCTTACGCTATCCCTTCGAGCTATTGGCGTAGGAATCGGGGACGAGGTTATAGTCCCTGCAAATACTTATATAGCCACGGTTTTAGCGGTTACGGAAAATGGAGCAACACCTATATTTGTAGAACCTGACGAATATTATACGATAGACACGAATAAAATCGAGGCGGCGATTACCAAAAAGACAAAAGCTATAATGCCTGTACATCTTTACGGACAATCGGCGAATATGAAGGATATTTTAGAAATCGCGTCGAAATATCACTTAAAAGTTGTGGAAGACTGCGCCCAATCACATGGAACAAAGTTTGGGAATAAAATGACCGGGACTTTTGGAGTCGGGTGTTTTAGTTTTTATCCAACTAAAAATCTCGGCGCGTTCGGAGATGCGGGCGCGATAGCTACCAATGATGAAGATTTTGCAAAAACTTTGAGAAAACTCAGAAATTACGGGAGTGAAAAAAAATATCATAACGAGCTTGCGGGGGTAAATTCCAGACTGGACGAAATGCAAGCCGCGCTTTTAAGAGTAAAATTAAAACATTTATCAACACTTTTAACCGAACGCGAATATATTGCCCAGAGATATTTAAAAGAAATTCAAAATCCATTTATAACGCTTCCAAAAATTCGCGATAATTCAAATCATACATGGCATCAGTTTGTTATAAGGATAAAAAATCGAGATATATTTAAGAATTATCTTGAAAAAAACGATATAAATACTGTAATACATTATCCGATTCCGCCGCATCTTGCCGAGTGTTATAAATATCTCGGATATAAAAAGGGAAGTTTCCCCGTAGCGGAAAAGTATGCAAACGAAGTTTTGTCGCTTCCTATGTTTAACGGTATGACGGCTGAGGAAATTAGTTTTGTTGTCGATGTTTGCAATAAATGGGAATAAATTAAAAATGAAATATATAGAACAAGAAAATATATTAAATCGATATATAGAAAACATAAAAAATGAGATAGATCTTTTTTGTGAAAAAAAAGATTTTGTAAGCGTATTGTATAAAATTAATAAATTGGTAAATATTTATTACAATTATAATCAACAATTTCGCGATGATTTTTTGGAAAATGCACTGAAAAAATTAGTTAATAATATTAAAGTGAATTTTAAACCTAATCAAAGTAAATATGACATTTTATTTTATGATGGTTTTGGATTTGACGTAAGAAATTTGGCTCAAATTTATATTGAGGCTTTTGGCGTTCTCAACCTTCGTATAATATATATAACATATAGTCGTGTTAAAAATAAACAGCCCAATTTATTGAAAATATTAAATAAGTACGATGCTAAAATACTTTATCTGCCTGAAAATAATTTTTTAGAACAATATTACGCTTTTATAAATTTAATGGAAGAACTTCCCAAAGTCTCCTTTTTTTTATCGGGACCTCACGAAATAGTAGGCGTTCTTGCATTTATGAAATTTGAAGGATTAACAAAACGATATTTTATAAATAATGCCGATCATTTATTTTGGTTAGGAGTAAATGCTTTTGATTATTATTTGGAATTTAGAAATGTAGGAGCATCTATTTCTTTAAAATACCGTAAAATTGATGCAAAAAAATTATTAATACAGCCATATTATCCAAATCTAAACAAAAATATTGCTTTTCAAGGATTTCCATTTAAGAAAGAAAGCAACGATTTTATAATTTTTTCAGGCGGTTTACTTTATAAAACATTTGATAATAGTTTAACATATTATAAATTAATTGAATTTTGTCTTAATTGTTCTAAAAATACAAAATTTTGGTATGCAGGAACGGGCGATACTTCTGAAATAAATAAACTTTGTGATTTATATCCTAACAGGGTTTTTTACACGACAGAACGAGTTGATTTATATAAAATTATGTTAAATATAGATATGTATATAGATACATATCCGGTAGGCGGCGGACTGATGCTTCAATTTGCCGCAATGGCAGGTCATGCTACTTTTGTTTTATGTGAAGATGATTTTAATAACGACGTACTAATAAATGGCAATCATTTAATTTTTAACAATATTGAAGAGTATAAATCGAATTTAAAAAAATATATAATTGACAATAATTTTAGAAAAAAAATAGATAATTCTATTAAACATTCTGTCATCACCAAGGAACAATTTGAAAATAATTTAAATAATATAATAAGAAATAATAAATCTAACTTTCTATTAGAATTTCCTGAAATAAACATATCTATAAATACAAGGAAATATTATAATAATTTCTTTAGTAACGGTTATTATACTTCAATTTTTAATAAAAGAAATTTAGTTGAAAAACATAATTATCGTAATAAGTTGTTTTATGAATTTACACAAAGTTGGTTAGAATTAAAAATTTCGGGACAATCTTTAGATAATTATTTATATGATGAAGGATATAAAAATATAGCAATTTATGGATTTGGAAAAAATGGACATCTTTTTTACAAGGACATTTTAAATTCTAAAATTCAAGTTATATTTGCTATAGATAAATCAGCGAATGAAAAAAAGGAAAAGGAAGCTATACCAATATTATCGTTGATCGATGATTTACCTATTGTTGATGCTGTTATAGTATGTGTAATAGATGAATTTTACCAAATATACAACGAGTTAAAAAATAAGGTGAATTGTCCCATTCTTTCATTATATGATATAATAGGAGAAGCAATGCTACATAATAAGTAAAAAAGGAGAATTTAAAATGATACCCCCCCCCCCCCCACAACACAAGCATACAATGAATATAAAGAATATTTAAATACAATATTAAAATATTCAAAGGGAAAAGAAATATGGATTTATGGCGCAGGAAACAGAGGAAAACAACTCGCCTATGTGATAACTGAGCATAATATAAAATTATCGGGTTTTATTGATAAACGAGCCGATGAAATAAAAAGAATTGGGGAATATATTGTTTTACCGCCTAGTGAATTAAATAATAATAATCAGTTTATCTTACTTGCATTTTATGATACCGACATATTAAATATTTTAGAACAGAAGGATTTTAAACCGGGAGACTATTGCTTTACATTCAATAATGATTCGTTTTCTAAAGAAGATATTACATATAACGGATGTAAAGTTGGCAGATATACTTATGGTTATAAAACGTTGCTCAAAGAATATCCTTTGGCAAAGAACATAGGAAGATATTGTTCAATAAATGGTACGGCGCGTATTGTAGGCAATCATCAAATAGACTGTATAACTACCAGTCCTATTTTAGATAATCCTTTATTTTTAACACTAGATGAATATATAAAACATAGTAAATTATGTGCAAAATACGGTAAATATATAGATTTTAATTCTTCGGAAATATCAATTTGTGAAAATTTGCCAATTGAAATAGGAAATGATGTTTGGATAGGAGCCAATGTTATAATACTTCCAGGGGTAAGAATAGCTGATGGTGCTATCATAGCGGCGGGTGCCGTCGTAACAAAAGATGTTGCCCCATATACTATTTTTGGGGGAGTCCCGGCTAAATTAATAAAAAAACGTTTTACTGATGAACAAATAGAGAGAATGCTTAAAATTGCTTGGTGGAACTGGTCTCATAAACAAATAGAAAAAAATATAGAGCTTTTTTATCAACCAGATAAATTCATTGAAAGTTTTGGATAAAAATTTTAGGAGAATAATAAATGAATTTTGATTACCATTCGGAATGGTTAAATTCGACAAAATTTATAATTTTTGGAGCAGGAAATTTAGGAAAATGGCTTGTAGAAATATATTCTCATTATAAATTTTTTCAATGTTTTATTGATAACGATATATCAAAGCAAAAATCAGGATATATGGGCTATATGGTTTTATCATTTGAAGTATATATGCAAAAATATTATCCAAATAATTATAAAATCATTTTAACGTGTTCAGAAGAAAATAGGCAAATTTTAGAAAATCAAATGATTATTGCTGGTTTGAAACCGAATCGTGATTTTCTTTATGTAAAAGATTTTTTACCTTTTTTTAAAAAAAATTTACCTATCTTTGCTTTAAATATTTGCAATGAAAATTATATGTATTTATCTCAAATTTCATTAACCGAACGTTGTACTTTAAAATGTAAAAAATGTTGTCATGGATGTTATAATGTTCCCAAAAATGCAAAAGATTTAACATTGGAAGAAGTAAAAGAAAGCGCAGATTATTTTTTTAAAAATATTGATTATGTTGAAACATTTTATTTATTAGGCGGCGAACCGTTTCTTTACATGGATTTAAAAAATGTAATTATTTATATCGGAGAAAATTACAGAAAACAAATAAATCACTGTTTTATAACAACAAATGGAACTATTATTCCAAAATTGGATATTTTAGAACTTTTAAAACAATACAACATTGGTATTCAAATTTCTAATTATTCTAATACAATATCGTATTTAAAACCTAAATATGAGAAAATAATACAATTATTAGTTGAAAATAAAGTAGATTACTTATATAATCATAATTTCATGTGGGAAGATTATGGATTTGATTATGTAGACAGAGGATATTTTAAATCTACCATAGATCCTGAAATAAGAAAAGAAAACTTAAAAAAAATATTTACAAAATGTAAAACCCCATGTCGCGAGGTTAGGAAAAATAAATTATATTATTGTGTTATGGCAAGATCTTCTGCAGAAAATCTTGGATTTAATATTGGACAAGATGATTATTTGGATTTAAGTAAATTAGATAAAACTTATAAGAGTAAAAAAATGCTTACTGATTTTGAAATGGGCATTATTCCAAAAGGTTATCTAGATATGTGTAATTATTGCAATGGAGCAGATCGTTCCAATTTTCCTATTCCAGCCGGAGAACAAATGAAATAAAAGCATTAAAAGGAAAATAAGATGAAAAACATCAAAAAACCATTAATTTTAGCCTTATATCTTCCACAATTTCACAGAGTAAAAGAAAACGACGAATGGTGGGGCGAGGGTTTTACCGATTGGACTGCCGTAAAAAACGCTAAACCTCTTTTTGAAGGTCATAGGCAACCAACCGCCCCATTAAGCGATAACTATTACGATTTGTTAAATAAAGATACTATGATATGGCAAGCCGATTTAGCAAAAAAATATAAAATCGATGGCTTTTGTATCTACCATTATTGGTTTAAAAATGGAAGACAAATTTTAGAAAAACCTGTGGAAAATCTTTTAAACTGGAAAGATATTGATATAAATTATTGCTTTTCATGGCCGGTAGAATCATGGACAAGAACTTGGACGGGAATAGGAAATCCATGGGCGGATAAATTCGATACCAAAACAAATGGTGAAAATGATGATGGTTTCTTATTAAAACAAGATTTTGGAACAGAAAAAGATTGGGAAAAACATTTTTTGTATCTTTTGCCTTTTTTCAAAGATGAGCGATATATAAAAATAGATGGTAAACCTATGTTTTATTTTCATTTTTATAAACCTTCCGATATGCCTTGTTATGAAAGAATGGTTTTATATTGGCAAAAATTGGCAAAAGAAAACGGATTAAATGGCATATATGCCATAAATATGAACGAAACATTTAAAGCATCTAATGCAGTAGTAAAAAATATGGCACCTAGTGCAAAAGAAAAATTAAATAATAAATTATATAATGGTATATCCGTATATTCATATTCTAAAATATGGGAAAATTTTTTACAAATTATTTCTAGTTATTCTAAACCAACAATATGGGCTCCAAAAATATATTATGACGATACTCCACGTCGTGGTTTAAAAGGAACAATATATTATGGATTTGATCTCAAATTATTCAAAAAATATTTTATAAAACTTTTAAATAAAGCAATTGCGTATAATAGTCCTATTATACTTTTAAATGCGTGGAACGAGTGGGGCGAATGTATGCGATTAGAGCCAGATACTGTTTATGGTTATGATATTTTAAAAAGCATAAAAAAAGCAATAGAAGAAGTCGAATCAAGTTTTGATATCATTATTGAAACAAATAAACAAAAAGAAATTATATATTCAAATTATCATGAAATAGAAAAGGAATTATATCGTTTAAGAACATTTGATAGATATATGACAAATTGGAATGAATTAAAAATTACTAATCATAATTTAGGAGATTTGTTATATGATAAAGGTTATAGAAATATAATTATTTATGGTTTTGGTCGAAATGGGCATATGTTTTACACAGATATATTAAATTCAAAAATTAATTGTGTTGGTATTATAGATAAATTTTATAAAGAAACCAAACAAAATGATCAAATAAAATTATTAAAATTTGACGAAGAAGTTCCAAAATGTGATGCCGTTATAGTATCCGTAATAGATAAATATAATGAAATATATAACGATATAAAATATAAAGTAGAATGTCCGATTATTTCACTTTTTGAAGTAATAGAAACAGCTATATTTGAATATCAAATATTGGAGGGCAATAAATGAATTTTGACGAAGATATATGGCTACAACAAAAAAAATTTGTAATTTTTGGAGCAGGAACATACGGAAAAAAACTTGTAAATTTATATGAGCGTTATAATATATTTTTTGCATTTATTGATAATGATATAAAAAAGCAAAAAACAGAATACTTAAATATCCCGATTATATCATTTAAGGAGTATTTAAATCGATATTATAATAAATATAAAATTATTTTAGCATGTTCCATTGAAAATAAAGAAATTATAGAAAATCAAATGACAACAGCAAATTTAGAGCCTAAAGTAGATTTTATTTATATAGATGAATTTTTAGATAGATTTAAATATAATTTCCCATATTATTCTTTTAAATATTTTAACCAAAATTATATGAATGTAGCACAAATTAGTTTAACTGAGAGATGTACCTTAAAATGTAAAAAATGCGCTCATGGTTGTTATAATGTGCCTAATAATGCAAAAGATATGGATTTGTCTGAAGTAAAAAAAAGCGCGGATTCATTCTTTGCACATATTGATTATATTGAATATTTTCATCTTATTGGAGGAGAACCGTTTTTATATTCTGATTTATCTGAAGCAATTATATATATAGGAGAAAACTATAGAAAACAAATAAAAAATTTTTGTATAACTACAAACGGAACCATTTTGCCCAAAGATGATATATTAAAAAATATAAAAAAATACATTATGAAAATTATGATTTCAAATTACAGTCATACTCTGCCATATTTAAAATCTAAATATGAAAAATTATTACAAAAACTTAATGAGTATGAAATAGATTATATGTTTAACGAGGCGGAGCTTATATGGACTGATTATGGCTTCGATTATGTTGACAGGGGATTTTTTAAAGAAGGAATTAGTGAAGAAAAAAGAAAAGAAAATTTACAACAAGTATTAACAGCTTGCAAAACACCTTGTCGAGAAATTCGAGGAAATAAACTTTATTATTGTATACAAGCAAGGACTTGCAGGGAGAATATGGGATTTTCCGTAGGTCAGGATGATTACTTAGATTTAAGTAAATTAGATAAAAGTCAAAAAAGTAAAAAAATATTGATGGATTTTGAAATGGGTATTTTTCCTAAAGGCTATCTTGATATGTGTAATTATTGCAACGGAGGGGAACGCTATAAGTTTCCAATACCGGCGGCGGAACAAATGAAATAGGTGTATCTGATGAAAAAAATCGGCGTGGTAATACCAATTTATAATACGGACAAATATTTGAAAGAATGTATAGCAAGCGTAATAAATCAAACTTATAAGAATATAGAAATTGCGTTGGTAGATGATGGCTCTACAGACGACAGCGGTAAAATCTGCGATGAATACGCAAAAAAAGACGATAGAATAAAAGTTATTCATCAGAATAATAACGGAAAACTTGCCGCAAGGTATAACGGAGCTAAAATATTAGATTGCGATTATTTAACATTTGTAGATTCGGACGACTTTATAGCTTTAAATACTTATGAAACTTTTACCGAACAAATGGAACAAGATATAGACGTTATTTCTTGGCAAATTATACGTTATCGTAATAAAAATAATCAATGGGTATCTAATCATAATTTTCCTTGTAAATTTTATAATAACGAACAATATAAAATTGAAATTTTACCTTATATAATTTGGCTTTTGGAAAAAATAAATTACGGAATAGATCCAGCCGTTTGGAATAAATTAATAAAAAAAGATTTAGTATTAAAAGCATTAGAATCAGCTCAAACAATAAATGTATCATATGGTGATGATATGGCAATAGTATACCCAATTTTAAAAAATATTCAAACACTTTTTTTATCGGAAAAAAATCTATATTATCATCGCCAAAGAAGTTTAGGAGAAATACCCCCTTACTTTAAAGATAAAGATTTTTTTAAAAAATTATATATTTTATATGATTATCTTTCAAATTGCTTTGAATATAATTCTAATTTTATATCGCAATTAGATGCGTTTTATACAAATTCTATAAATCTAAGAAACAACTACTTTTCAAACACTTATAGTAAAAAAAATACATATCTTTTCCCTTTTGAAAAAGTTCCTGCAAAGCAAAATATAATTATTTATGGCGCGGGATTAATCGGAAATATTTATTATAATCAAGTTAAATCGCTTAATTATGCTAATAAAATTTTGTGGGTAGACAAAAATTATGCGCGATATAATGATACAAGAATAACAAATATTGAATATTTAAAAAATGTTACCGATTATGATTATATTGTAATAGCTATAGAAAACGAAGGAATAGCAAAAGATGTTATAGATTATATATCTAATATTGCAACATTATCTAATATAAAAATTGTTTGGAATATATATAAATATTAACTTTTTTAATATGGAGAAATTTTTTATGACATTAAAGAACTGTTCTTTGAACCAATTTAAGCGCGCCATGCAAAACAAAGATATAGTATGCTTTGGAGCAGGTAATTATTTGCGTGAATTTATCAGACAATGCAATATAAAAAATCGTATTCGCTTTATTATAGATAATAATGAAGATTTATGGAATACTTTTATAAATATAGAGGAACAAAATATAAAAATTATATCTTTAGAAAATGCAATAAAACAATTAAAATCAGACGATATTTTGCTTATAACGGCTTATATAAACGCCGGATTAGAATTTTACAAAATAATAGAAAAGAATAAAATTTTGAAAAACTACGAAACTTATTGGGCTTATTTTATTATTAATTCAACTGAAAATAAAAAAGAAAATTTGCCTAAATTAAACATAAATTTTAAACTTACAGAAGAAATGTTAATTCCCAAAGTTATTCACTATTGCTGGTTCGGAAAAAATCCAATACCCGAAGAATTTCAGAAATATATAGCGGGCTGGAAAGAAAAATGCCCCGATTTTGAGATAGTAAAATGGGATGAATCAAATTACGATGTGTCAAAAAATAAATTTATGAAACAAGCCTATGATGCCAAAGCATGGGGATTTGTTCCGGATTACGCAAGAAAAGATATTATATATGAATATGGTGGAATTTACCTTGATACTGACGTAGAAGTAATAAAAAATCTCGAAGATTTATTATATCAGGATGGATTTTGTGGTTTTGAATGGAATCATATAAATTTTGGTTTAGGATTTGGCGCAAAAAAAAATTTGCCTATTCTAAAAATTTTAAGAGATATATATGATAATATGGAATTTGACATTAATAAAAGAAATACAATTACCGGTCCAAGTTGCGAAACAAAGGGATTAAATAAATATGGCGTAAAATTAAATGGAAATTATCAAATAATTGAAAATTTAACAATATATCCTACTGAAGTTTTGAGTGGAGCACATATTTATACAGGCGATCCTCTTATAACTAATAATACATATACTGTGCATCATTACGCCGCTAGTTGGATTGATGAAAACAAAAGAAACGAACGCTATAAAATGCGTAAATTTTTCAAAAATGCAGTAAGTAACATAGAAGAGAAGTGATTTTTATGAAACGCATCGGAGTGGTTATACCCATTTATAATACAGAAAAATATTTAAGACAATGTATAGAAAGCGTTTTGATGCAAAAATACAAAAACATGGCAATAGCTCTTGTAGATGATGGCTCAACCGATAACTGTGGAAAAATTTGCGATGAATACGCAAAAAAAGATAATAGAATAACAGTAATACATCAAGAAAATTCTGATATGATTGCCGCAAGATACCGTGGCGCGACTGCTATAGAGTATGATTATCTGACGTTTGTTGATTCGGATGATTGGATAGCACCTAATACTTATGAAAAATTTACAGAGCAAATGGAAAATAATATAGATTTAATATCATGGCAATTTATTAAATATTATAATCAAGATAATCAAATAATTGTTCCTCATAATTTTCAATGCGGTTTTTATGATAATGAAAGATACAAAACAGAAATATATCCAAAAATGATTTGGATATATAAAAAAAATATATTAGGAATGTATCCTACACTTTGTAATAAGTTAATAAAAAAAAATTTAGCAATCGAAGCCATGAAAAAAGCTCAAGCAATAAAAAATATAACATATGGAGAAGATGTCGCTGTCTCATATCCGTTATTAAAAGAAACTAAAACATTATATTTATCAGGTGAAAACTTGTATTATTATAGACAAAAAAAAACAAACAATACTCCTTCTTATTTTAAAGACGAAAAATTTTTTGAAAAATTATTAATTTTACATAATTATTGTTTACAAATTTTTAAAAATGAACCTCATATCATAAAACAATTGGATATTGTATATACCCAAAGAGTTATACGACGGAGCAATGTTTTAAATTATAATATAAATCTAGATCCATTTTTTTTATTTCCTTTTAAAAAAATTCCGCCTGAAAAAAATATTATCATTTATGGCGCGGGAGTAGTCGGAAAAAAATATTACAACTCTCTTAATATGCTTCAATATGCGAAGAATATTTTATGGGTAGATAAAAATTACTCGCAGTATGAAGATATAGGGGTAAAGAGCATAGAAATTTTAAAAGAAACTAAGAATTACGATTATATTGTCGTAGCTATAGAAGATGAAAAAATAGCCAAAGAAGTTATAAGTTATTTATCAAATATTCCTGCATTATTTCAAACGAAAATTATATGGAACATTTATAAATTGGATTAAAATTATTGGGAGAAAAGATATGGCAAATGATTTTCTGAACGAACTAAAAAATAAAAAAATAATATTGCGCGGTAGCGGAAAAGAAGCGGAAACTTTTTATATACAGTGGAATTATTATTTAAAATTTATCAAAAAATATTATGATGGTTCCTTTAATAATATTGATTATGTTACAGACAATGATCTTAATAAACAAGGACAATATTTCCACGATTTAATAATTAAAAAAAACCATGAAAAATATAAAAATGACATATTTTTTATTGTCGCCGTTTATCAAAACAAAGATGTATTTACTGAACTATCAAAATTAGGGTACTCACAAGCTATAGATTTTGAATATCAGTATTTGTTTTTAAAAAGATTCCGCAACGCCATTTCAGATGAAATCTTAAACATAATATTAAATAATAATATTATAAACGATTCGGATTTTGATATACAAAATAATTTATTTAGATCAAATGAAAATATGTTGTCAATGGGTTCTGCAATATATAAAAAAATTGAACAAAGTAATATAAAAGACGAGGAGAAAAATTTAATTCTTGAATTATTTCTTGAAAATATATTGAAACATTGGATGAAATTCGAATATGAAAATAAACAACTTAGAGATTTGACAGATTACTTTCCTTTAAGTGGGATTATTTCCGGGCTTTATATGATTTTAGACGATGATATTAAAGTTTTAGAACCGTTATATAAAAATTGTATTTATAATAATAAGAATGCAAAAAAAATTAAAACTATTGGAATATATTCCACAAGATATAAAAATGGTGGCGCAGAACGCGTACTTTCAATATTACTTCCAATGTTTCTAGAACTTGGATATAATATTGTTTTATTTACTGATTATAAAGAAGAAAATGAATATATTTTACCAAAAAATATACAAAGAATTGTTTTACAAAATTTACATCCATATGAATTTAAACAAAGATTAGAATCATATTATTACTGCATAAAAAAATATAATATTGACATGTTTTTTTTCAATTGTTTTAGTAATAATATTACTTATTTTTATGAACCATTATATTTTAAAATATTAAACATTCCTGTAATTACTGAAGTTCATACTACATTTCTAAGATTTATGTTGTCAGCGACGCTTGGTTTGAATATATTGCGACAAATTTATCAAATGTTGGATAAAATTGTTACTTTATCGCGCATTGATCAAATATTTTGGAAAACTTTATTATGTGATGCCAAATATATTCCTAACCCCATAGAGAATGGAAAAAAATTTTGGAATTTACCAATAAATTTTAATAAAAGAAACGGAAAAAAAGTTCTCTGGATTGGACGAACATCAGAGCCTGTAAAACAATTTTTTGACACAATTTTAATTATCGAAGAAGTGAAAAAAAAAATTCCCGATGCTGTTTTACGCATTGTAGGAAAAACCGATGGACTTGAATATTTAGATAAAATTATAAAGGAACGACATTTAGAAAGTAATATTAAATTATGCGGTTATCATAAGGAGGTAAGTAATTTTTATGAAGAAACCGATGTTATGCTTATAACATCTGAATATGAAGGTTTTTCTATGGTTATGACAGAGGGCAAATTACGTGGCGTTCCAATCGTTATGTATGAACTTCCATATTTAGAAACGACGCGAGATTTAAGGGGAATTATTGAAGTCCCGCAACGCGATATCAAAACAGCTGCAAACGCTATAATCAAAATCTTAAGCGATGATAAATTAAGGCATCGTATGTCTATAGAATCAAAGAGAAGTCTTTATCCTTTTATTTTTTATGATACAAAGGCTGCATGGAAAAAAGTTTTTGAAGAAATTTCAAAGTAAATCTATTATGCAATATTGATTTAAAATTATTTTAGAGTTATAGTAAATATAATAATATTTTCTTTGAAAGTAGTGAGATTTTATGAGTAACTTTTTGTCAAAAATTAGCATTATAATTCCTTTATATAATGTTGAGCCTTATTTGCAGCAATGTTTAGATAGCGTGCAAGCACAATCTTTACATGAAATTGAAATTATTTGCGTAGATGATGGATCGGTTGACAATTCTTGCGCTATTGTTGAAGAATACATAAAAAATGATGATAGAATATGTCTGTATAAACAAAATCATGGTGGAGCCGGTAAAGCGCGTAATTTTGCGCTTAAAAAAGCAAATGGTGAATATGTAGCTTTTTTAGATGGAGACGACTTTTATTTTGATAATTTTGCCTTAAAAAAAATGTATGGGGAAGCTAAAAATAATAATGCGGATATTTGCGCATCATATAGAAAAAATTTATATGGAAATATAATTGAAAACGATAATTTTTTACTTAATTTTGAATGTAAAACTAATTCATTCCAATGGATAAATTTTAAAGATCATCAAAATGATTGGTATTTTCATAACTTTATTTTTAGACGCGAATTTTTAATACAAAATAATCTTTTTTTCCCTGATTATCTACGTTATCAAGATCCTCCCTTTTTACTCCAATCATTAATTTTAACACAACGTTTTTTACTGGTGCCAGTTTTTTTGTACTGTTATCGTTTTGGTTATCGAAACCTACATTTGAACGAGTTGCAAGTTTATCATACTTTATCAGGAATATACGATAATTTGTTATTGGCTCAAAAATATCATTATGATAAATTATTTCAACTTTTACTGACTCGTATAGATACAATTTATTATGACACTATTGCCACAAATTTATCATCTCGTATTTTGGAAAAATTAGAAAATATCAATCGTCTTTCTCAAAAAATATTCCCATTAAAACAGCCGCTTAAGTTGCTCAACAACTTAAGCGCTACTATGCAAAGTATGAAGTATGAAGAATATTTATTTCCATTTCACTTTATTGGATCAAATAAGCGAATTTTGTTATATGGTGGCAGCATTATAGGACAAGCATTATATTATCAATTTCAAACTTATGGCAATGGAAAAAGTAGCATTATTGGTGTAATAGATCGCGATAAAAATGTATTTATAAATCAAAATTTACCAATTTTTAACGTTAATCAAATCTCACAATTAGAATTTGATGTTGTTATTTTGGCTACAGAAGTAAATTCTGTGGCGCAAGATATGAGAAAAATACTACAACATCAAGGGATACCTGACAATAAAATTTTTTGGGATAGCAACGGCTATAAAAAAAAATCAATTTATGCCAATATCTGAGGTTTTATAATGTAATTTTAAATAAGGAAAATGTTTATGCTTTTAAGCGTCTTAGTACCGGTTTACAATGTAGAGTCATATTTAATTCGTTGTTTAAATGCGCTTATATCCATGCCTATAACAGATTATGAAGTGATTTTAGTCGATGATGGCTCAACTGATAATTCCAGTCAAATTTGCAATGAGTATTCGCAACAATATTCTCAAATAAAAGTTATTCATCAAAAAAACAAAGGATTAGTTGCTGCAAGGAATACGGCTTTAAAAATTGCAACAGGTAAGTATATTTCCTTTGTCGATAGCGATGATTGGGTAGATAGCGAACTTTTACCATGTCTTGTAGATGAATTACAAAAAAATAACAGTGTTGATATTGCAATGGGAAATATAACACAAAACAAAGATAAACATTCAAATATTTCATATATCACGCAAAATTCTTGTATAATGAGTCGAAAACAATTTTTAAAAGCAATGTTAAATAAAAAAGGATTGCATTGGTATTTATGGGGAAAAGTATATAAACGTAAATTATTTGACGGTTTGACTGTAGATGATAACGTAACAGTTTTTGAAGATTTAGACAGAATTTGGCCTATTTTGAAACGAACAAACAAAATCATTTTTAACAACAAGTACGCTTATCATTATTTTATGAATCTAAATGGAATGACACAAAAAAGATGCGATTTAAATATTGCATCGTGGCGAGTTTTTAAGCGTATTTTATTGGATAAACCTGCGGTAAATTGTGTTAAAGAGGAGATGACAAATTTTTACGTTCAGGTGTTTTTGCGTCATACGTTAGAAATGTATTTTGTCGATTATAAAAAATATAAGTTCGAAATAAAATTGTATATACAAGAGTTAAAAGATACATTAAAACAAGCCGAGACAACTCAAAATGTTATGCCCGACGAAGATTTTAATATGGTATCTTTAGATTATGAACACTGCATTAAATACTATGATTATATCTTTTTCAATTTAAAAAAATCATTAAAGGAATTATATAATAATAACCAATCTGTTTATATTTACGGTATAGGCGTAATCGCCCAATATTTTGCAGAAATTATGAAAGAAATCAATATATATCCGGATGCTTATGTAGTTAGCGATGGACAAGCTAAAAACGATTATTTTATGAAACGACCCGTATATTATTTTTCTGAAATTATAAATAAATCTAATGCAATATTTATTTTAACATTATCCGGTAAAGCCAAAGAAATCGTTTTACAAAATTTACAAGATAATTCCATAAATTCAACTCAAATAATTTTACCCAACTTCCCGCCTATGATATTCTAAAATTAACGGTGATTGTTATGTCAATAATTTTTGGTCAAGAAGACTATGTGGAGAGATTGTTCTGTTATATTAAGAAAATTCATCCGCAAGATAAAATACAAATAATGTCGTTTCCCTTAAATTCAGATAATCCTCTTAATAATAATTTCGATTTTTCTCTCTATGATAAAAAATTATCACAAATTAACAAAAATAATGAAATATTTGTAGCTTTTGGAGCAACATATCAAGAAAAAGCTGTTAATCATTTAACGAATTTAAAGTTTACAAATATAAAAATCTATGATTCCAATATGGATAACGAATTAAAAAAAAGATTTTTTAAAATAAAATTTACCGAACAAGGTAAAAAATTTTCAATTATAAATAAAGAAAAAAATCTTACCGTATTTATGGCGAAAAGTATCTATGATAAACCGCTAATAAATTACCCTACTAATCTTTCTAAACACGTAATTCCAATACAAGTAGGAGCGGCTCTTACCAATAAAAGAATCGCCGAAATTACGGATAATACGGGAGACAATATTTCAGAAAAAAATCTTTGTTTTTCCGAAACTACCGCTCTTTATTGGATGTGGAAAAATTTTAATTCCGATTATCTTGGATTATGTCATTACAGACGTTTATGGGAAAATTTGGATTTCATTAAGGAAAATTTACAAAACGATTTAATAGACGTGGTTTTGCCTGTTCCTACGCT
>Ga0310694_10002636_pt1 | contig 18142 bp, 9 predicted proteins | sample 174DNAGHGhighgp2_FD_203884 | JGI IMG/M metagenome (GOLD analysis project Ga0310694, IMG submission 203884) | Sheep rumen microbial communities from Palmerston North, Manawatu-Wanganui, New Zealand - 1742 DNA GHGhigh gp2 (v2) (version 2) | ecosystem: Host-associated > Mammals > Digestive system >... | reverse complement strand
AGAATTCCATCATCGTTGACGGCAAAGAGATCACCATCTATGCCATCAAGGATGCCAAAGAGTGCCCCTGGGGCCAGCTGGGTGTGGATGTTGTGCTCGAGTGCACCGGTTTCTACACCTCCAAGGAAAAGGCCATGGCCCATATCGAAGCCGGCGCTAAGAAGGTCGTTATCTCCGCTCCCGCGGGCAATGACCTGCCGACCATCGTTTACAACGTCAACCACAACACCCTGAAGCCTGAAGACAAGGTCATCTCCGCTGCCAGCTGCACTACCAACTGCCTGGCGCCCATGACCAAGGCCCTGAATGACAGCTTCCCGATCGTCAGCGGCATCATGACCACCGTGCATGCCTACACCGGCGACCAGATGATCCTGGACGGCCCGCATCGCAAGGGCGACCTGCAGCGTGCCCGTGCCGGCGCCGCCAACATCGTGCCCAACAGCACCGGCGCTGCCAAGGCCATCGGCCTGGTTATCCCCGAGCTGAACGGCAAGCTGATCGGCTCCGCCCAGCGCGTCCCGGTTCCCACCGGCTCCACCACGATCCTCGTGGCCGTCGTGAAGGGCAAGGATGTCACCAAGGAAGCGATCAACGCCGCCATGAAGGCGCAGAGCTCCGAATCCTTCGGCTACACCACCGAGAAACTGGTTTCCTCCGATATCATCGGCATGACCTATGGCTCCCTGTTCGATGCCAACCAGACCATGGTGACCAAGATTGACGACGACACCTACCAGGTGCAGGTCGTGTCCTGGTACGACAATGAGAACAGCTACACCAGCCAGATGGTCCGCACCATCAAGTACTTCGCCGAACTGAAGTAATCCTTTGTAATAGGAAGGTTCAGTTCATTGCGCGCCTTCACGGCCGCAAATGAAGGAACGTGCAGCGATCAGTGCCCGCTTTCGGAGAACCGGAAGCGGGCATTTTTATGCGCTTTCGGGCGAAACCTTTTGACAGAACAAAAGGAGAGAACCCATGGAAACGAATCAGACACCGGAACAGCAGCCCCGGCCCGGCCGGGGAAAGCTGATCCTTCAATTCCTGAAGGGAAGCAAAACCTTCTTCATTGTCTGCATGCTCTGCGCGGCGGTTGCCGCGCTGGCGGACATGATCACCCCGCAGATTATCCGCGTGGCGGTGGACAATATCATCGGTACGGCCCCTGTGGAAAACCTCAGCCCCGCGGTGCAGCGCCTGGTCGCCGCCTTCGGCGGCGCGGAAGCGCTTCGCAGCCGGCTGTGGATCCTGGCGCTGGCCGTGGTGGCCGTCGCCGCGGTGAAGGTGGCGGCGCAGTACGGCTTCCGCGTGGCGAACGCCCGCGGCGGCGAGACGCTGGTCAAGAATATGCGCGATACGCTGTACTGCCATATCGCCCGCCTGCCCTTCCAGTGGCATATGCAGAATCATACCGGCGATATCATCCAGCGCTGCACCAGCGATATCGATACGACCCGGAATTTCATTTCCGAACAGCTGACCAGCCTGATCCGGATCCTGATCATGCTGGTCCTGTCCGTGGTCTTCATGCTGGGCATGAACGTATCGCTGACGTTCATCGCCATGGCGCCGCTGCCGGTCATCGTCTGGTATTCGATCTTCTTCCACCATAAGTTCCGCAAGGGCTTCATGGAATGCGACGAAAACGAGGGCAGGCTTTCCGCCATGGTGCAGGAAAACCTGACCGGCGTGCGCGTCGTGCGGGCCTTCGGCCGCGAACGCTATGAGCGCGACCGCTTCAGGCAGCAGAACGAGCATTACACCTCCCTGTGGGTGAAGCTGGGAAAGCTGATGGCCTTCTTCTGGAGCTCCGCGGATATCCTCTCCGGCCTGCAGATCATGCTGGTGGTGGTCTTCGGCGTGCTCTTCTGCCTGAACCAGGGCATGACGGCCGGCGAATACATCGCCTTCCTCAGCTATAACGGGATGCTCGTCTGGCCGGTGCGCCAGCTGGGCAGGATGATCAGCGAAATGTCCAAGGCCGGCGTCGGCATCGACCGTATCGGCTATATCATGGATGCGGAAGAGGAAAAGGACGATCCCGGCGCGGCGGACGCGCCGATGGACGGGGATATCCGCTTCGAGCATGTGTCCTTTGCCTATGAGGGCTGCCCGGAAATGCTCCACGATATCGACCTGGAGATCCCCGCCGGTTCGACCCTGGGCATCCTGGGCGGCACGGGATCCGGCAAGTCCACCATGATGTACCTGCTCGACCGGCTGTATCCCCTGCCCCCGGAAGGCGGGCGGATCACCGTCGGCGGCACGGATATCCGGAAGATCCGCCTGGAGCACCTGCGCCGGAATATCGGCATCGTGCTGCAGGAACCCTTCCTCTTTTCCCGGACGATCCGGGAAAACCTGGCCCTCATGTCGCCGGGCCTCGGCGAGGAGGAGATGCGCGAAGCATCCCGCGCCGCCTGCCTGGACGAAACGATCAACGGCTTCACCAAGGGGTACGATACCTTTGTGGGTGAGCGCGGCGTGACGCTTTCCGGCGGCCAGAAGCAGCGCGCGGCCATCGCGCGGATGCTGACGCGCGCGACGCCCATCATGATCTTTGACGATTCCCTGTCCGCCGTGGACACGGAGACCGACGCGAAGATCCGCGCGGCGCTGGAAAAGCGCTTCGGCTCCGCCACCATCATCCTGATCTCGCACCGGATCACGACCCTGTCCAAGGCGGACAAGGTGCTGGTGCTCGACCACGGCCGGGTGGCCCAGTTCGGCTCCCCCGCGGAGCTCAGCGCGCAGCCCGGCCTGTACCGGCAAATTGAGGAAATCCAGTCTTACCACGGCGAGGAGGTGACAGCGTAATGGAATCGGCAATGAACGGAAAGCCTGAGGAGCAGCATTTCCTGCCGTTCTTCGGCATACCCCGGCTTTTCCCCTACCTGAAAAAGTACCGGAAAACCCTGGCCCTTATGATCGCCTGCGGCCTGATGGGCACCGGCGTGGATATCCTGATGCCGGTCCTGCAGCGCTATGCGCTCAACCACTTCATCGCGGAAAAGACGCTGGACACGCTGCCCTGGTATATTGTGATTTATGTGGCGCTGGTCGTCTTCGCGTCCTGCGTGAACTTTATTTCCTGCAACGGCGCCATGCGCACCGAGGTCTCCGTGAACCGGGACCTGCGCAAGGAAGCCTTTGACCACCTGCAGACGCTGTCCTTCTCTTATTTCAACCAGAACAGCGTCGGCTGGATCCATTCCCGGGTCATGTCCGACACGTCCCGCATCGGGAGCCTCGTGTCCTGGTCCCTGATGGATTCCGTCTGGCATACCAGCTACCTGGTCGGCTCCGTGGCGGTGATGCTGTTCATCAACGCCCGCCTCGCCCTGATGGTGATGCTGATCCTGCCCCTGATCGTGGTGCTCTTCTCCCTCTTCCAGAAAAAGCTGATCACGGCGAACCGGAAGATCCGGGAGCTGAACTCGCGGATCACCGGGGATTTCAACGAAGGCATCACCGGCGCGAAGACCGTGAAGACCCTCGTGGCCGAGGAGAAGATGGCTTCGGATTTCATCAGCGATACGGAAGAATACCGGCAGACGTCCGTCCGTGCGGCCAGGCTCCGCGGCGCGTTCTCCGTGACGATGAACCTGGCGTCCTCCATGGCCCTGGCGATCGTCCTCTGGCAGGGCGGCTATATCGCGGCCTCCGAAGTCGGCACCTTCTCCATGTTCATGTCCTATGCCCAGGGCATGATGGAACCGGTCCGCTGGATTGTGGACGCCATCTCGGATTTCATCACGACACAGGTGAACATCGAGCGCCTGACGCGGCTGCTCAACACGAAGTCGGACGTGTCTGACTCGGCGGAGGTCATCGCCCTCTACGGCGATACCTTTGAGCCCAAAAAGGAGAACTGGGAACCGATCCGCGGCGATATCGAATTCGACGACGTATCCTTCCGCTATCCGGACGGCGACGAGTATGTGCTCGAGCACTTCAGCCTGAAGATTCCCTTCGGTTCCAACATCGCTATCGTCGGGGAAACCGGCGCCGGAAAGTCGACCCTGGTGAACCTTGTATGCCGTTTCTTTGAGCCCACGGAAGGGCGCGTCCTGATCGACGGGCGCGACGCGCGGGAGCGCAGCCAGCTCTGGCTCCACAGCGCCATCGGCTATGTCCTGCAGACGCCCCACCTCTTCTCCGGCACGATCCGGGAGAACCTCCTCTACGGCAATCCGAACGCGACGGAGGAGCAGATTGACCGCGCGCTGGAGCTCGTGTCGGCGAAGGAAATCGTCGCCCGGATGGAGAAGGGCATCGATTCGGACGTGGGCGAAGGCGGGGACCTGCTTTCCACCGGTGAAAAGCAGCTGATCTCCTTCGCCAGGGCGATCCTGGCGGATCCGCGGATCCTCGTGTTGGATGAAGCGACGGCGTCGGTCGATACCCTGACCGAGCAGAAGATCCAGTCCGCCATCGATACCATCATCCGGGGCCGGACTTCCCTCGTCATCGCCCACCGGCTGTCCACCGTCCGCAACGCGGACCTGATCCTCGTCGTCCACGACGGCAAGATCGTCGAGCAGGGCACCCACAGCGAGCTCCTGAAGAAAAAGGGCCACTACTTCCGCCTCTACACCCGCCAGTACGAAGATGAGGCCACCTCTGACTTCCTGCGGGCCGGCGGGGCCGGCGGCCAATAATACCCCCGGCAAAAATGATGTAAAAAAAGTTCCTGTGCCATGCGCACGGGAACTTTTTTTGTCCGGGAAATCAGCGGGCGAAGAGCATGCGGCCGGAGGCGGTCTGGCGGACGGCGGTGACGGTCACTTCGACCTCCTCGCCGATCCGGTCCCTGCCGTTCTCGACGACGACGAGGGTGCCGTCGGCAAGGTGGCCGATGCCCTGGCCCTGTTCCTTGCCTTCCTTGGTCAGGCGGAGCGTCAGGGTCATGCCTTCGGTGACGGCGGGGCGTAGGGCGTCCGCCAGCGCGTGGATATTGACGGTCCGCACGCCGCTGACGGCGGCGGCCTTCTGCAGGGTCGTGTCGGTGGTGACCACGGTGCCGCCGCATTCCCGGGCGGCCCGCATCAGCTTGACGTCCACGTCCCGGGTGGTATCGTCGTCCGCGCTGTCGACGGCCACCAGGTTCTCCGCCTCCAGCTGGCGCAGCATTTCCAGGGCGCGCCTGCCCTTTTCGCGGGTCTGGTCGTCGGAGGAATCCGCCAGCGCCTGGATTTCAGTGATGACGTACTGCGGCAGGACGATCTCGCCTTCCAGCACGCCCGTCCGCAGCAGCGGGCCGATGCGCCCGTCGACAATGGCGCTGGTGTCCAGGAACTTCCTGGAGGCGTAGCCGTGGCGGACGGTTTTGCGCTTTTCGCGCACGCCGCTGAGCCGGGTCAGCATCATGGTGAATTCCCGGCTCCTGCGCTTGCCGACGTTGTAGCCCAGCGCGCCAAGCGTCAGGTACAGGATGGCGGAAAGCATCATCGTGGCCATGCTGTTGCCCAGGAAGGCCAGGATCGACCGCAGCAGCGCCGCGACGACCAGGCCGATGATCAGCCCGAGGACCGCGCTCATGACCTGGTTCAGCGGCATTTTGTCGAAGGATTTCTGCATCGCGCCGGACAGCTCGGTGAACCGGTGCAGGATCCGGCTGCTCAGCAGCAGGAAAATAAGCCCGCCCAGGAAGCCCAGGCCGGTGTAGGACGCGGCGGGGACCCACGCGGGAATGCTGTTCCCGTTCGCAAGCCTGTACCATTGCAGCGTGAGCTGGGCAACCGCCAGCCCGATGCCGATGCCCAGCAGCACCAGCAGCAGCCGCAGCAGGCGTTCAATACCTTTTGATTTCATACACGGCACCTCTGTTCAATAGCATTTCGGGGAAACGCGCCCCGGTTAAAACAGCACGGAGAGCGCCTGGGCGACGGTATCGACGCCGATCACCCGGACGCCTTCCGGCGCCCGGATCCTTCCGGCGTTCGCCCGGGGCACGATCAGCGTTGAAAACCCGAGCCGGGCGCATTCGGAAACCCGCCGCTCGCATTGCGGCACGGTCCGGACCTCGCCGGCCAGGCCGACCTCGCCCATGACCGCGACCTCCGGCCCGACGGGCCTGTCCTTCAGGCTGGAAGCGACCGCCGCGCAAAGGGCCAGGTCCGCCGCCGGCTCGCTGAGCTCCAGCCCGCCCGCCACGTTGATATATACGTCCTGGTTATATGTCCGCAGGTTTGCCCGCTTTTCAAGCACCGCCAGCAGCAGGGCCACGCGCCCCGCGTCCGCGCCGTTGACGGCCCGCCGCGGCGTGCCGTAGAAGGTGGGGCTCGTCAGCGCCTGCACGTCGCACAGCAGGGGCCGGGAACCTTCCATGCCGCAGAAGACGACGCTTCCGCTGGCGCCCTTGGCCCGGTGACTCAGCAGCTCCTCGCTTGGGTTTTCGACGACCTGCATCCCTGTGCCGGTCATCCGGAAAACGCCCAGCTCGTTGACGGAGCCGAAGCGGTTTTTCACCGCCCGCAGCAGGCGGTAGTCCTGCTGCCGGTCGCCTTCAAAATAGAGGACCACGTCCACCATGTGCTCGAGCATCCGCGGCCCGGCGATGGCGCCGTCCTTGGTCACGTGGCCGACGAGGAAAACGCTCGTCCCCGTCTCCTTGCACAGGCGCAGGATGAGGCTCGTGCATTCCCGGATCTGGCTGACCGACCCGGGCGCGGAGGCCATTTCCGGCCGGTACATCGTCTGGATCGAGTCGATGACCGCGGTATCCGGCTGCAGCGTGCGGATCTTTTCCTCGACGGCGTCCAGCGCGTTCTCGCTCAGCACGTAGACGTCGTTCCCGACGCCCAGCCGCCTCGCCCGCAGGCGGATCTGCCGGGCGGATTCCTCGCCGGAGACATACAGCACCTTCTGGCCTTCCCCCGCCAGCCGGTCGCAGACCTGCAGCAGCAGCGTGCTCTTGCCGATGCCCGGGTCCCCACCGATGAGCATCAGCCCGCCCTCGACGATGCCGCCGCCCAGCACCCGGTCCAGCTCGCTGATGCCCGTGGACGTCCGCAGCGCGGTATCCTCCGGGATATCCTTCATCAGCAGGGCCTGGGCGCCGGTGCCCGGCCGCTGGTTGGCCGCGATTTTCGCCGTGCTTTTTTCCGGCGCGGCGGCGACGGTTTCCTCCATCGTGTTCCACGCGCCGCATCCCGGGCAACGCCCGGCCCAGCGCGGCGATTCATAGCCGCAGGCGCCGCAGGCATATACGGTCTTCGCCTTCGCCATAGTCACTCCTTGAAAAAGGGCAGGGCATAAGCCCTGCCCGTAATGATACGGATATTATACTCTTTTGCCCCTCCTGCCGCAAGGCAGGCAGTGCGCCGTATTATTTGTGCCCGTTCGGGGCGTTCAGCCAGGCTTCCTCGATGGCTTCCTGGTGCTTGGTGTCGACCTTGCCGCTGCCGTGGATCTTACTGTTGGTAAAGTGGATACACAGCTGGCCTTCAAAGTTGTTGTCCTTGATGGTGTCGCCGTCCAGGTTGTGCGGCACGCCGTAGAGCGAGCAGGCGAAGGTCCGCGTACCGATGGTGATGAGGCAGGGCCTGCGCTGCCAGTGGGTGTTCTCCTTGATGTCGGAGGCCTTGCTGACGCCGTAGATCTCGCACAGCGTCTTCGTGTCGGCCGCCGTCAGCGGCTCCGCGTCGACGTGGGATCCGCCGGCCCAGCGGTGCGCCCACCAGACCTTCCCGGTCCGTACGTCGTAAACCTTGACGTTTGCGCCGCGGGGCCACAGGGCGTCGATGCCGCCGGTGTTCCAGTCGATCTTCTCCGCGGGATAGATCGTCATGGTCAGGTTGGTGTGGTCAGCCGTGCCGACCTCGACCGTGTTGAACAGCGCGTGCTGCGTCTTGGATCCGGCGATGCCGTCAACCTCCAGGCCCTTGTCCTGCTGGAACCTGCGCACCGCGTTCTCGACGGAGGAGGTGAAATTGGAGGTCAGGGAATATTTGTAGTAGCCCTGGTTGATCAGCTCGGCGACCAGGTTCTTGACGGCGTCGCCGCTGGAACCGTATTTCAGCGTCGTATAGGAGGCTTCCGTCTTGCCGCTGTTGGGCCCGGGCGTCACGCTCGGCGTGGCCGTGGCCGTGGCTCCGGGCTCGGCGGAAACCGTGGCTGTCGCGGTCGGTGTGGGCGTCGGCGTGGGCGTGGGTGTCGGGGTGACGACCGTGCCGCCCTCGTCGGTCAGGACGATGAAATCGCCGTGGATCCAGGCGAATCCGTAGTTTTCTGTGTAAATATGGTACCACTTGACTTTGCCCCGGACGACGGGATCGCCGTAATAGGCGAACTTCGTGCCCTTGGCTTTCGCGACGTAGAGGACGTCGCCGCCGGGGTCGCCGTTGCTCTTGGTCCTGCGGATGTTGACGTAGCCCATGGAGGTCTTCAGGTATCCGGTGGGCGTGTCCGGCACGGGCGTCGGGGTGACGATGCCGGGGTTCGTGATGACGGGGGCGGAGGTGATGACCGGGCTGCTGCTGCCGCCGTTATTGCCGTTGCTGCCGGGATCCTTGACGATCTTGACGCAGTCGCTGCGGACGTAGCCTTTCATCGTGGCGCTGACCTGGACGAAGTACCAGGTGTAGTTGCCGCGCCGCACGGGATCGAGCAGGTAGGGCATGGTGACGTATTTGCCGACCGTCCGCAGGGAGGTGCCGCCGATGGAGGCGCGGATGTTGACGCTGCCCTTGATGGTCATGACCCAGCCCTTGGCGTCGGGGTTCGACGAGGTCTGCTGCTGCGGCGGGGGCGTGGTGACGACCACCACGGGAGCCGTGCCGTTCAGGTTCAGGAAGGTGGACATGATGTAGCCGACCGCCCCGTCGTATTCAACCCGGTACCAGGTATCACGGCTGATCACCGAGGGGATCGTCAGGACGTTCACGGCTGTGCCGCGGTCCAGCTCCCGGATGACCCTGCCGTTGGGCACCACGCGGAAATTAACCCCGCCCGCCGTGATGTAGCCGATCGTGCCGGCCGGCGCTTCGGTGTCCGTATTGGTTTCGGCCGGCGAAGGCGTGACAACGATGGCGGAGCCGGTTACCACGGGGGCTGCCGTCACGACGGTTCCGGTATAGGAGGCCTGTTCGGCGGCGGAAAGCATGCCGAAGCAGTCGCCGCGGATATATCCGAAGGCCGGTTTGGAATTGGCCGTCCTCGGCTTTTCCGGATCATAAGCCTCGACCCTGTACCAGGAAAAGCCTTCATTCGACGTGGTGCCGAGCACTTTGCATACGGTGTTGATCGGCAGCCGGTAAATGTAGCTGTCACGCATGGAGGGGCCGGAGCGGAAGTTGACATTGTCCTTAGTCGTCTTGCCGTAAACAATGTCGTCCGCCAGGGCAGGGTTGCCGGATATGGACGCCGGAAGAAGGGCAGCCATCATCACGGCGGCCAGCACGAAGCACAAGAACCGACGGCAGTTCCTTGTCATGGGAGTTTCACCTCAGCAGAAAAATCTCGTACATAGATGTACAGAATCATTCTATTACGGAAATGTTACGATGTCAATAAATTTTCGAGAAATATTATTAAATTTCCCCCGGATTGCTCCGGGGGAAATACTTCGGCGAAACCCCTTCTGCCGCCTTCGTTGGATTGCACTCCAAAAGCCGTCCCCTTCAGGGGCGAAGGCTCCAGTGGAGCCTTCGTTGGATCAGGTGGCGCTTTAGCGCCGGAAGGGGTCACTTCACAACAATATTCACAATCCGTCCCTTGACATAAATCTCCTTGACGACGGTCTTGCCTTCCATCCAGGCCTGGACGTTCTTCATGGCGTGGGCCTTTTCCAGCACGGAGGCCTGCTCCTCGTCGACGCCGACGTCGACGGTGGCGCGGACCTTGCCGTTGACCTGCACCGGGATCTGGATCGTGTCCTCCTTCAGCGCGGCCTCGTCCCATGCGGGCCAGGCTTCGAAGGCGATCGTTCCGTCATGCCCGAGGATCTGCCACATTTCCTCGCCGATATGCGGGCAGATGCAGCTGAGCATCTTGACGAACCCTTCCGCATAGGCCTTCGGGCACTTGCCGGCCTTGTAGCACGCGTTGACGAAGATCATCATCTGGGAAATCGCGGTGTTGAAGCCAAGGGCCGCGAAGTCCTCGGTCACCTTCTTCACCGTCTGGTGGTAAACCTTGTCCAGCGTCCCGTCGTTTTCTTCGGTGATGTTCCCTTCGTTCGTGAAGAAGGTCCATATGCGGTTCAGGAACTTCCGCGCGCCTTCGACGCCCTGCGGGCTCCACGGCTTGGAAACCTCCAGCGGCCCCATGAACATTTCGTACAGCCGCAGCGTGTCCGCGCCGTACTGGTTCACGATGTCGCTGGGGTTGACGACGTATTTCGGGAAGCGCTTGCCCATCTTGATGCCGTTCTCGCCCAGGATCATGCCCTGGTGCACCAGCTTTTTGAAGGGCTCCTTGACCGGGCTCAGCCCCTTGTCGTACAGGTACCGGTTCCAGATCCGGCTGTACATCAGGTGGCCGACGGCGTGCTCCGGCCCGCCGATGTAAAGGTCCACCGGCAGCCAGTGCTTCAGCAGCTCGTAGTCCGCGAAAACCTTGTCGTTGTGCGGGTCGATATAGCGCATGTAGTACCAGCTGCTGCCGGCGGAGCCGGGCATGGTGCTCGTCTCGCGCTTGCCCTTCACGCCGTGGCGGTCGTACTGCTTCCATTCGGTTGCGTTCTCCAGCGGCGCCTGCCCGTTCTTTCCTTTATAATCCTCCAGCTCCGGCAGCACCAGCGGCAGCTCGTCGTCCGGCAGGGGGAAGATCTTCCCGTCTTCGGTATGCACGACCGGCACGGGCTCGCCCCAGTACCGCTGCCGCGCGAAGATCCACTCGCGGAAATGGTAGTTCACGGTGCGCTTCGCGACGCCCATCTTTTCGAGCTTCGCGGTGATGGCCTCCTTGGCCTCCTCGACGGTCATGCCGGTGAACTCTTCGCTGTTCATGAGCCGGCAGCCCTTGCCCAGGTAGTCGTGCTTCTCGAAGGCGTGCTCGCTGACGTCCGCCCCGCCGATGACCTGGATCATCGGGATGCCGTGGGCCACGGCGTATTCAAAGTCGCGCTGGTCGTGGCTCGGAACGGCCATGACCGCGCCCGTGCCGTAGCTGGCCAGCACGAAGTCGCCGATGAAAAGCTCCGCTTCCTTCCCGTTCGCCGGGTTGATGCATTTGACGCCCTCCAGGCGGCATCCGGTCTTGCCCTTGTTGAGCTCGGTCCGGTCCATGTCGTTCTTCTTGCGGGTTTCTTCAATGTATGCTTTGACCTCGTCCTGGTTTTTGATCCGCGGCATGAGGTTCTGCACCAGCTGCCCGTCCGGCGCCAGCACCATGAACGTGATGCCGTAGATCGTCTCGATGCAGGTGGTGAAGATGCTGAATTCCCCGCCGCCGACGATCTGGAATTTGACCTCGACGCCCTCGCTCTTGCCGATCCAGTGGCGCTGCATGTCCTTCGTGCTTTCCGGCCAGTCGATCTCCTCCAGCCCCTCCAGCAGCTTCTCCGCGAAGGCCGGCTGGTTGATGACCCACTGCTTCATGTTTTTGCGCACGACGGGATAGCCGCCGCGCTCGCTCTTGCCGTCGATGACCTCGTCGTTGGACAGCACCGTGCCCAGCTCCTCGCACCAGTTCACGGGCATGTCGATGTACTGGGCGTATCCGTCCAGGTACAGCTGCTTGAAAATCCACTGCGTCCAGCGGTAGAACTCCGGGTCACTCGTCGCGATGACCTTGCTCCAGTCATAGTCGAAACCCAGCTCCTTGAGCTGCTTCGAGAAGGTCTCGATGTTCTGCTTCGTGAAGCCTTCCGGATGGTTGCCTGTGGAGATGGCGTACTGCTCCGCCGGCAGGCCGAAGGAATCGTATCCCATGGGATGCAGCACGTTGTATCCCTGCATCCGCTTCATGCGGCTGACGATGTCCGTGGCGGTGTATCCTTCCGGATGCCCTGCGTGCAGGCCGACGCCGCTCGGATAGGGGAACATGTCCAGCGCGTAGAACTTCGGCTTGCTGAAGTCGTGCACGTCCGTTTTGAACGTCTCGTGCTCCTCCCAGTATGCCTGCCACTTTTTCTCGATCACCTTCGGGTCGTATACGTGTTCCATAGCCCTCACCTGTCTTTAAAATAATGAAGTCATTATATGCATATCGGGCGGAAAAGTCAAAAATTTCCCGAAGGAACCGCGGTGCAGGAATACTCCGTTGGTTTATTCGGGGGATCCTTCGGCGCGGCCTGAAATTCCATACCAAAAAGTACATGAATCCGTTGACAAAGCCGCGGCAAAAGCTTATACTGACCATGGAAATGTATTATTTGGTCACTTTCAACGGAGGATACACCATGAAGTCCTATCTGCTCTCGGATATTCCGGAAAAACTGGCAGCCCTGGCTGTGGAAGGGACGCACAAGCCGGGCAGCCTGACGCTGGCCAGCGGCGCGTGGATTTCCGCTGCCGGCGCTTTTGCGCTGGAAAAGGGGGATTACCCGCTGAATCCCCATGACCAGTGGGTCTGGCTGGCGGTGGAACGCGGCAGCATCGTCCTGACCTGGAACCAGCATGACCTGGAGCTTTCGGCGGGCTTTACCTGTTTCCTCCCGGGCGGCAACGCCCCGGCCTCGATCCGCACGGAGGAGCAGACCCGCTGCCTCTGGATCGCGCTGGAAGGCCCGCTGAGCCCGATGGTCGTGCGCAAGATGGGCGCGCTGCTGCATATGCCCCTGAAGCAGGGGGCCCTTCCGAGCCAGATCTACCTCGCGGAGCAGATCGTGCAGGTCATCGTCCGCCATTCCGGCATGGCTGACGCGACGTACCAGCTTCAGCACCTGATGTACGGGATGATCGCCTCCCACTGGGGCCAGCCCGTCGCCATGGACGCGATGCTTTCGCATGAAATCGCCAAGGTGGTGGATACCCTCCGGGCGAACCAGTATAAGGATAACTTCTCCCTGGCGGATATGGCCGCCATCTCCCGCATGCCGATGGAAACCTTCCGGAAGCGCTTCGTCGCGGAGGTCGGCATGCCGCCGCTCAGCTATGTGCTCCATTGCAAGATGGAGCGCGCCAAGGAGCTCCTCCGGGACCAGAACTGCTCCGTCCGGCAGGCCGGCGCCGAGGTCGGCATGCAGGATCCGTACCATTTTTCCAAGCAGTTCAAGCATATCGTCGGCATCAGCCCCAGCGCCTTCATGAAGCAGGCCTCCGTGCCGACGGCCACGATCCGCGGCGTCACCCCGAAAAAGAAATAAATGGAAAGTAAAGAAGCACCGCCGGGTTTTCCGGCGGTGTTTCCGTTTATGCTTTCTGTGTTTGCTGCGTCCCCCGAACCTGGCGGCGTTATCCAAGGCGCTGAGGTTGTCATCCCGAACGAAGTTGAGGGATCTCATTCCTTGTGCTGCATATCCCTTTTTGCCAGTATTTTCCCAACCGGCTTTTCCACGCAGTAAGTAATCAATATCGCCGCCGCCAGCGCGATCCCGAAGCAGGCCCAGGTATACTGGATCTGCCAGGGCTGCTCCCCGGCCATGTTCGGCATCTCCGCCTCGTGGGGCGGGAATCCGATCCGCCGCAGGTGCACCGCGATCGTCTGGTGCGTCAGGTAGTAGTTCATGGAAATCCCGGAGAGGAAGGCGGTGACCCGGTTCCCCAGCAGCCGCCGCAGCGGCTTGACCGCGAAGGGCGCCGACAGCGCCAGCCCCGCGAATCCCAGCGCGAACACCGGCCTGTACATCATCTGGTGCCGCTGCAGGGCCGCGATGTCCGTCGACCGGGCCTGCACCCGCAGCATCTGCAGCAGCCCGATGAAGCACCCGGCGAACACCGCCGTGGCCAGCAGCTGCCGGCCGATGCCCCGGCCCTTCCCGGGAACCTGCGCCGCGGCCTCCAGCCGGGCGAAGATCATCGCGCTGCCGAACCCGACGGCGTAGACGTCCAGGAAGTTCGCGAAGGTGTTGACGACCATCGCGTAGTCGCTGAGCCCCCAGATGCACCACGCCCGGAAGGCGAAGGAGCATCCCGCCAGCAGCCCGAGCGTCAGCCCGGGCCGCTTTCCCATGGCCCGGGCCAGCAGCGGGAAGAGAAGGTATCCCTGCGCCACCAGCGACAGCGTCCACGGCGCCGCGCCCATAGGCGTGCTGATGTAGGTGTCCCGGAAGTACGGGAAAATCAGCGTCAGGTGGGTGAAAAGGTCCTTCACCATGAAGGGCCCGTTGCCGTAATACAGTCCCCACGGGATGCACATCCCGAAGAAGAACAGCAGGATAATGAACCAGTACGCCGGCAGGATCCGCCGCGCCTTGCGGCGCAGGAAGCCTTTCACGTCCGGCAGTCCCTGCTGCCTGCTGCGCGCCAGCGGCAGGTACAGCAGGAAGGCGCTCAGCAGCACCGTTCCGTCGACCCAGACGTATCCGCTCCGCACGAGGTAGTCCAGCGAATAGGAAATTCCCAGCGGCGCGATGCGGATGTACGGCCCGAGCCAGCTCTGCTGCCAGATATGGTACCAGCTGACGATGAAGATCATCAGCACCCGCAGCCCGTCCAGCTCGGGAATGCGTCCCCTGCCCTGTGCGCCTGTCATGGTTCCCCGTCCTTCACCGCGAAGCTGTCCGGCCCGCTGCCGTCTTCGCTGCCTGTGTTTTCAGCATTTTCCGTTTGCCCGGCCGCCTGCGGGGCCGGGGTGGGCGCGGGCACGGGCGTGATTCCCGCCGCCGGCGGGCCCGGCTGCTTCCGCAGCTCGTAGACGGCGCTGTGCCCTTCCCGCATGTCGCGGAGGTTCAGCTGGGTGTCCGTCAGGCTGGAAATGCGGAAACTGGAGGCCATGGCCCCGTTTTCCTCCGTCTTCAGCGTGAAGCTGTCGGACACGAGGAAGGTGAAATCCTCCCCGGCGATGGTGCAGGTGCTGTCCTCCCTGAATTCGGCGATGACCTTCCCGCTCTTGTCCGCCCATTTCCCGATGATCCGGTAGCAGGCGTTGGAGAACCACCGCTGCGTCCGGCGGACGTCTTTGACCTTCCGGAAGTATGCCGAGGCCTCATAGGGCCGCCCGGCCTGGTACAGCGCTTCGCCCGCCTTCAGGCACGCGTCGTCGTACAGCTCCGCGATGCCGGCGTAGGCCTTCGGCAGGTTGGTCCGGTCGATTTCCTCCAGCAGGGCCGCGGCCTTCGCGTATTCCCCGCTGTCCATGGCCTGCTGCGCCTTTTCCGCCGGCACGCCGTAATAGATGCCGTATTGCGCCGCGGCCTTTTCCGCCGCGTCGCTCCAGTCCCCGGCCGCGGCGTAGAGCTTTGCCGCCGCCAGCGTTTCGCCCGCGGCCGCGGCGGCTTCCGCCTCGGCGTAGGCCATGCGCTTTGCCCAGGTGACCGCTTCCTTATAAATCCCCAGCGCCTCGAACCGCGCCCGCAGCGCCGCGGGATCCCCGCCCGCCTCGGCCTGCGCCACGGCGTCCAGGTATTCCGCTTCCTTTTTCAGCTTTTTGATGGCTTCCTGGTCCGTGATCCGCCCGAACAGCTCCAGCGCCCCGGCGGCGTCCCCCGCCTCGAGCCGGGCCCGCGCGGCCTGCTCCAGCGCGTTTTGCAGCTGTTTTTTCGCGTCCCTGTATTCCCCCGCCCGCTCCAGGAGCGCGGCGGCCCTGTCGAATTCCTTGTTCTTCATCGCGGCCGTCCCGGCCAGGTACGTCGCCTTCGGAACCAGCTCCCCGGCATCCGCGTATCCCTCCGGCAGCCGCTCCAGCAGTTCGGCGGCCCGGTCGTATTCCCGGCTGTTCATCGCTTCCTTCGCCAGCGCCAGGATGCACTGCAGGTTCTTTTCCTCTGCCGGCGCGTATCCCGGCAGCGAGGCGAAGAGCGTCTGCGCGCCGGCGGTATCCCCGGCGGTGAGCGCCTCTTCCGCCATGGCATAGACGGTTTCGGTCATCCGGTCCTTCGCGTCGCCGTATTCGTCGGCCATCATGAACTCGGCGGCCGCGGTCTGCTTGTCGCCGTTTTCCAGCGCCGCGCACGCCATCTTGTAGTGGCATTCGAGGATGGCCGTCCGGCTCTGGGGATGGTCCGGAATCCGGTTCATCTCCGCGATGGCCTCTTCGTACCGCCCCTCGTCGATCATCGCGCTGGCCGGGATGTAGACGCATTCCGCCGCCAGCATCCCCGCGTCCGGGAAAACGTTCGACAGCGTCAGGAAGATTTCCCGCGCCTTGGCGTAGTCCCCCGCGGCCATTTTCAGCTTGCCTTCGGTAAAGAAGATTTCGTTCTCCAGCGCCATCCGCTGCGGGTTTTCCTCGTCCAGGGCCCGCAGCGCCTCCTGCGCCGCGGCGGGATCCTTTTCGTCCAGCGCGGCGCGCGCGCGCCGCAGGTCCGCTTCGTCCGCCATTTCCAGGCTTTCCGGATGCCCGGTGACCCCGCGCAGCGCCTCGGCGGCGGCCCGGAGCTCCTCCGGCGTTTCCGCCTTTTCGGCCAGGGCCTTCGCGTCCTGCCAGGCGCATTCCGCCAGCTTCGCGTCCGCCCCGCCGAAGGTCCCGAGTTCCCGCAGCGTCTCTGCCGCGGCGCGCCAGTCCTGCCTTTCCATCGCCCGGTTCGCGGCCCACAGCCGCAGCCCCGGCGCCCCGGCGAACAGGATCGCCGCTGTGATCGCCGCGCACAGCGGCAGGCAGAGCAGCAGGCGCTTCCGACGTGCTTTGCGCCGCTGCGCCAGGTTGTATTCCTCTTCCCGGATGCGCTGCATCCGCGCCGTGTCCTCCCGCACGTTGCGGGTGGAAAGGTCGAGCTGCTTCTCCCGCAGGGAGAACTGCATCTCCACGGCGTCCCGGTTGTACCGGGCGAAAACCGTTTCCTTTGCCTGCCGGCAGCGGGCGCAGGTGTCCGCCGTGTCCGGGTTCGGCCGGCCGCAGACGCAGACCCACAGCCCGTCCTGCTGGCTTGGGAAGCCGACGGCGTTCTCCCCGGCGACGAACTTCAGGCTCGTCAGCGCAGGTGAGACCGGCAGCTCGTTCGGGGTATATTCGACGCTCCTGGAGGACTCCCGCCGCCAGCAGTCGTTGTCGCTGAACCAGACCTTGTCGACGGTGGCGTCGGCCCGGAACGCGGAGGGGCAGGGCGGGCAGGGAACGTTCATCCGGAAGGTGGAGTGGGGGCGCCCGTTCAGGGAGCGGGCGCGGAAGGAAACGCGCTCCTTCTCCGCGCCTGTGCCGCCCAGCAGCCGCAGCGTCACTTCGACGGAGACGATGACCCGGTCGCTCAGGTTGTACAGCGCAAGGCTCACGGCGGGCATCTCCTCCGTGGGCAGCGCAGCCTGGAAAACCTCGGCCGGACAGGTCAGATCGATCAGCATGGAATCCTTCCCTTTGCATCGTTTATTGCCTGGAATTATAGCACATCCATGATATCGTGGCAACTTTGCGGGCCTTTGCACCATATGTGGGGATTGATTCCGGCCACTTTCCGGGGGATAATAAAGGAAACGGGAAACCACGGCAAAAAACGGATACAATTGGAAGAATAAGGGAAAAGCGGAATCCGGGAACCGGGAGCCGCTTCGGGGGAGGGCCGCCTATGGACAGCCGGATCAGGAAACTGCGGGGGCGCCGCCTTTGCGCGCTTTTGTGCGCGCTGGCGCTCTGCCTGCCGTCGCCCTGCGCGTCGGAAAGCCACTGGTGCGATACCTGCGAGGAGATGACGTCGGCCCAGTACCGCGTGCTGGATACCAGGGTCGAAAACGGCATGAAGGAGGAGTACCGCCAGGCGTACTGCGCAAAGTGCAAAAACAACTTCCCGGATATCGCCCCCTTCTGGTTCGTTGTCGGCTCCGCGGAGGATCCGGTGACCCCGAGCCCGACGCCGAGCCCAACCCCCAAACCCACGGATACCCCGACGCCGACGCCGAGCCCGACCCCCGCGCCCACGGACACGCCGGCCCCTACGCCGACAGATACGCCGGCCCCTACGCCGACAGATACGCCGGCCCCGACGCCCACGGACACACCGGCGCCCACGCCCACGGAAACCCCGGCGCCGACCCCGACGGAAACCCCGGCGCCCACGCCCACGGATACGCCGGCGCCTACGCCGACGGAAACGCCGGTGCCCACGCCGACGGATCCCCCGGCGCCCACGCATACGAACACCCCGGCGCAGACAAACACCCCG
>Ga0310694_10002635_pt1 | contig 18145 bp, 14 predicted proteins | sample 174DNAGHGhighgp2_FD_203884 | JGI IMG/M metagenome (GOLD analysis project Ga0310694, IMG submission 203884) | Sheep rumen microbial communities from Palmerston North, Manawatu-Wanganui, New Zealand - 1742 DNA GHGhigh gp2 (v2) (version 2) | ecosystem: Host-associated > Mammals > Digestive system... | reverse complement strand
GTTCTCTGCGAACGCGGTGCGAGTTTCGGCTACCGGAACCTCGTGGCGGACATGCGTTCACTGTTGATCATGCGCGAGCTTGGATACCCCGTCGTGTTCGACGCGACGCATTCGGTTCAGCGTCCCGGCGGGCTCGGCACGGGATCGGGCGGCGACGGCAGGTTCGCGCCCGCGCTCGCTCGCGCGGCGGTGGCGACGGGCGTTGACGGCGTGTTCATGGAAACGCACGTGAATCCGAAGAAGGCGCTTTCCGACGCGGCGAACGCCATCGCGTTCAAGGAAGTGAAGGCGTTGTGGAAGAAACTGCTGGCGATCCACGAGATAACGAGGAGCTGATGCGGAAATGAGAGTTGGGATTCTGAAAATGCTTGCGGGTGCGGCGTGCGTGTTCATCGCGTGCGCGGCGTGGGCGTTTTCAAGCGAGAAGTGGCTCGCCGAGCGCTCCGACGATTCCGACATGCTGCGTCTCCGTGCGGCGTTCGCGGAATGCGCGAAGAAGGCAGTGGCCCCGGCGGAGAACGTTTCGATGGTGCTTGAGTCGTACCCCGACGGCAAGGTGAAGTCCCGCATCACGGCGGCGCGGGCGAACATCTTTCCCGATTCGGGTTTCGTCTGGGCCGAGAAAATCCGGCTGGAGCAGTTCGACGAGAGCGGCACGAACAAGACCGCAAGTCTCGACGCGGAGAACTGTCTCGTGGACCGCAACTCTAAAACCGGCTGGGTGGATGGCAACGCCAACATGACTTACGGCGATTCCATAGTGAAAGGCCGCGGCATATACTTTTCGCTGACACGGGAATTCATCAAGATATTCTCGCAGTCGGAAATAAGGACCAAAGGCGCTAAAATCAATCCAGGGAGGCTGGTCAAGTGAAGTTCCGTTCTTTCATAATCGCATGCATAGCGTGTACGGCGTCAATCGGCGCGGATTTGTCTGACCTTATGATCCAGACGCCCGCCGAAGAGAATCCCGACAACATAATGCTGCGCAAGCCAGATGCCAAGGCAGAGGCTAAAGCGAAAGCGGAGGCCGAGGCAAAAGCTAGGGCGGCGGCAGAAGCAGAAGCCAAGGCAAAGGCAGAGGCTGCTGCCAAGGCTAAAGCCGATGCGGAAGCAAAGGCCAAGGCGGAGAAGGCGAAGGCCGAAGCCGAGGCGAAGGCTAAGGCGGAAGCGGAAGCCAAAGCAAAGGCCGAGGCCATGGCAGCTGCGGAAAAAGCGAAGGCTGATGCGGAAGCTAAAGCAAAGGCCGATGCCGAGACTAAGGCTAAAGCCGATGCGGAAGCAAAGGTCGCAGCGGAAAAAGCCAAGGTAGAAGCTGTTGCCAAAGCGAAGGCGGAGGCAGAAGCCAAAGCAAAAGCCGAGGCGGAGGCTAAGGCCAAGGCTGATGTAGAGGCTGAGATTAAGGCATTGCGCGAGCAGGTCGAGCGTGAGAAGGCGGCTCGCGAAGCGGCGGAGAAGCGTGTCGAGTATTTGAAGAATCCCGATCCCGACGAGCGTCCTAAGCCGAAGAAGCTCGAGGCCCCGGCTGAAGCGCCGAATGCAGCGGAAGCTGCGTCCGTTCCGGAAAAGAAGCAGGACAAGAAACATGAAAAGAAGCAGAAGAAGGTTGGCAAGGCTGCTGAGCGTACCGGGCGCGACGCGATAATCACGAGCGAGCGCACGGACTACGACCGCAAGGAAGGCGTGATCCTCTTCGACCGCAACGTGTACGTAGATGACGAGCAGTACCAGATGCACGCTGACCGCCTGTTCGTGTTCCTCGACGGAACGAACGACCTCAAGCGCATCGTGGCGATTGGAAACGTGTCGATCACGAACGAGGAGCGCACTGCGTCATGTTCGCGCGCAGTCTTCACGAAGGCAGCGTCCAAGATCGTGATGTACGGCGACGATTCGACGTATGCTAAACTTCAGGATCCTTCGCAGAGCGGCGGCATGGTTGAGGGTAAGAAGATCACCTTTTGGCTCGACGCAGAGCAGGTGACGGTGGAGGAGTCCGCCGTACGCCTCCCCGGCGGTGCGTTGAAGGGCAAGGACCCGAAGAAGTTGTTGGAGCAGACCAAGTAGCTGGAGAGCTGAAGTAATGGACGACCCCGTGATAAAGGCCATGACCGAAATGGCGCGAGAGAGCGAGAAGACGCCCGATCTTGTCGCCACGGGCCTCGTGAAGTCGTATGGCGACCGCACGGTGGTGAACGGCATGTCGATGGACGTGCGGTGCGGCGAGATTGTCGGTCTGCTTGGGCCGAACGGCGCCGGCAAGACGACGACGTTCTACATGATCGTGGGTCTTGTGAAGCCGAACGAGGGAAGCGTGTGCTTCCGCGGCGAGGACGTCACTGCCTTACCTGTGTTCCTGCGCGCGCGCAAGGGCCTTGGGTATCTCGCGCAGGAGGCGAGCGTGTTCCGCAAGCTCAGCGTGTGGAACAATGTGATGGCGATCCTCGAGACGCTGGATATGAAGCGTGTGGACCGCAAGGCCCGCTGCGAGGAGCTGCTGGAGTCGCTTGACCTTGCCAAGGTCGCGAAGCAGCCGGCGTACACGCTTTCAGGCGGTGAGCGGCGCAAGCTTGAGATTGCCCGCGCCCTCGTGCGCAGACCGTCGATCCTGATGTTGGACGAGCCGTTTGCCGGAGTTGATCCGCTCGCCGTACACGACATTCAGGAAATAGTCCGTACGCTGCGGAACCAGGGGCTTGGCGTGATCATCACGGACCACAACGTCCGCGAGACGCTCACGGTCGTGGACCGCGCCTATCTGGTGTACAACGGCCGCCTGCTGTGCGCGGGCACGAGTGACTACCTAGTACACGACGAGGAAGCGCGACGGCTCTACCTCGGCGAGGATTTCAGAATGTAAACAAGAACCAACCAACAAGGAGGATACAGACATGAGTATTGAAGTTACTATGCGTCACAGCGACGTCAAGATCGAGTCGCTGAAGGAATATGCGCAGATGCGCATGGAGAAGCTGCGGCAGGCCTTTCCGAAAGTAACGAAGGTGTCGATCGTAATCGACGTGGACGCCAAGAAGCACATGTACATGGCTGAAGTGGTGGCCAACCGTCTCGGCGAGACGGCCGTTGGCGCGAAGGAGTTCAGCGAGAGCGGCAAGAGCGTGATCGACGCCGCCGCCGCGCGCGCCGAGCGCCAGCTTCTGAAGATGCGCGTCAAGGCGCGCAAGGGCAACGTGCGCGCCGCGCGCGCCGGCTCGCCGCGCAACTGAGGCAAACTGGCCGAAGGGACGATGGCGAGCGACCCGAAAGAGACTGGGATGAGGTCCTTCACCCTGCGCGACTTCGTCGAGGCGGGGCGGGAGCGCCTCTGCCTTGACGTGGTTGTGGGCGGCGACGGGCTGATGCACGAGGTTCTCGAACCCATGTGCAACAGGCCCGGCCTCGCCCTGACCGGTTTCTACGGTTGCTTCGCCTGGCGCCGGCTTCAGGTGATCGGGAGGGCCGAGCAGGCCTACCTTGAAAGTCTGCCGTCTGGCGAATCCATGGCGCGTTTCAAGGCGCTCTTTGACAGGGGGGCGTACTGCATCATCTTCGCGAACGGCAGGAAAATCCCCGACGGCCTCACCGAGGTCGCCGCCGCCGCCGGCGCCGTGGTGATGCGCACTGACCTGCTCACGCGCGAGTTCTTCCACCAAAGCACGTTTGTGCTGGAGACGTTGCGCGCGCCGACCGTGCGCATCTACGCCACGACCGTGGAGGTGGCCGGGCTCGGAGTGATGATTGAGGGCGCGCCGGGCCTCGGAAAAAGCGAGACCGCGCTCGGCCTCGTGAAGCGCGGCAACGCGCTGGTGGCGGACGACTTCACGTGCATACGCAAGGACGTCGCCACGAACGCGCTCTTCGCGTCCGCGCGCGAAGCGACCCGCAACTACATGGAAATACGCGGGATAGGCATCATCAACGTGCCGAAAGTGTTCGGCGTAACTGCGGTGCGCGGCGAGAAGCGGCTGGATCTGGTCGTCTCGCTGCGACGTCTTGAGGAGGTCGCTGGTGAACTCGACCGTTCGGGACAGGAACGCCTTACGCGCAATATCCTCGGCGTTGAGGTGCCGCAGATCACGATTCCGGTTTCTGCCGGACGTGACTTGGTGAACTTGATTGAAACCGCTGCGCAGCAGTATAAGCTGCTTGCAAGCGGCTACGATGCCGTGGAGGACCTGGACGAGCGCCTGTGTGCCCTCGCCGAGGCCGTTCCCGGCGGACAGAATACGGGAGAGCAAAATGGCTAATGAAAAACTGACGAAAGACCTTACGCTCAAGAACAAGTACGGTATGCACGTGCGTCCCGCCGGCCTTTTCGCAAAGGTCGCATCGCGCTTCAACGCCGATGTAGAGGTGGAGAAGGACGGCTGCGTGGTGAGCGGGAAATCCATCATGGCGCTGATGACGCTGGAGGCCGTGTGCGGCACCGTGCTGAAGGTGACTGCAAGCGGTCCGCAGGCCAAAGAGGTGCTGGAGGAGCTTGAGGCGCTGGTCTCCCGCAAATTCGACATCCCGGACGAACAGTGAGCGAAAGCGCGAACACGGATGTGCCCCCTGGGCGCGCGGCGTCGGCGACGGTTTCCGTCTCCGGCCTCGCCACGTCCCGCGGTTTCGCCGCGGGGCCCGTGTTCCTCTATTCCAAAAACAGCGCGCTTACAGTTCCCGAATACGTGCTTCCAGAGTCTGACGTGGAGTCGGAGGTGGGTCGATTCAGGTCGGCCCTCGCCGAGACGCGTCGTCAGATCGAGGAGCTGTCCGCGAAGTTCAAGTCGGACGCGGACGGCATCACGGCCGACGTGCTCGCGAACCACCTTCTTCTCCTTGACGATCCCATGGTGGTTTCAGCCGTGGAACGCAGGATCAGGGACGAACACCTGAACGCCGAGGCCGCCATCCGCCGCACTACTGACGACTTCCGCGCGATGTTCGCCAAGATGAAGGACTCCTACCTTCGCGAACGCCAACGAGACGTCGATGACATCGAGTCCCGCATGTTGCGCGTGCTGCTGGACTGCGGCGAATCGGCGTTCGACCACATCACGAGTCCCGTCGTGGTGGTGGCGGACGACCTCACCCCGTCCGAGACGGTCACTTTCCCTCGTGAGCTGATCCTTGGATTTGCCACGAACCGAGGCTCCACCACTTCACATGCCGCCCTGCTTGCCCGCGCATTGGGCATCCCGGCGGTCGTGGGACTTGGCGACATCACGTCCCGCGTACAGGCTGGCGACTATGTGCAGCTTGACGGCTCCACGGGAATTGTAACCGTCAACCCCGACGAACAGTCCCGTGCCACCTTCGACCGCCATGCGAAGTCCGAGCAGGAACTGCTCGCAAGGATCGAGAAGGGCGACGTATCTGCGAAGGATGCCGCCTCGCCGTCCGTGAGGCTTTGCGCGAACGTCCAACCCGGCGTGTCGTTCGCAGACCTTTCATCATACGGCGCACAGGGAATAGGGCTTTACCGCAGCGAATACCTTTGGCTGGGCGGTGATGCGGATCCGAATGAGGAAGAACAGACCGCCGCGTATTCCGAGGCCGCAAAGGCGGCGGCGAAACTTGGTGCAGGCGCACGGGTCGTATTCCGCGTGCTTGACCTCGGCGGCGACAAGTTGCAGCGTGGACAGCGCATCCATGAATTAAACCCATTCCTCGGCAACAGGTCAATTCGTTATCTGCTCTCGCACCGCGAAGTGTTCCACGTACAGTTGCGCGCCATCCTGCGCGCGAGCGCGTGCGGTCCCAGCGCCGTGATGTACCCCATGATCGCCACGCTTGAGGAACTGCGTGAGGCGAACGCGGAGCTTTCAAGCGCGATGGAGTCCCTTCGCGCAGACGGCATTCCGTTTGACGAGAAGATTCCGCGTGGCATGATGGTCGAGGTGCCGTCCGCCGCGCTGAATGCGGACGCCTTCGCGAAGGAGAGTGACTTCTTCTCGATTGGAACCAATGACCTCGTGCAGTACACCATGGCGGCGGATCGCGCGAATGAGCGCGTATCGTACCTTTACCAGCCGGCGAATCCCGCCGTGGTAAAGCTCGTGGACATGACGGTGCGTGCTGCACGTGCGGCCGGAATCCCTGTTGCGGTGTGCGGCGAGTCGGCTTCCGACCCGGTGCTGGGCGTCCTTTGGATGGGCCTCGGTGTGACTGAACTTTCCATGAGCGCGAGCTACATACCTCCTATTAGGAAAGTGCTTCAGGCTGTTTCCGCAGACGATGCGCGTGCCCTTGCGGAGCGCGTGCTGGGGTACGGCCCGTTCCGATCCGCAGCGGAGATTTACATGGAGTGCCGCAAGTTCGTGCTATCAAAGATTCCCGAGTTCGAGGAAATGCAGTCGTTTTTCACAGCGGGATAATTTGTGTTCTGAGGCCAAGGATGCGATTGAGTTTTTCCTTGCCGACGCGACGGCGGTTGCGGTGGGTACCGCCACCTTCACCGATCCAGGCGTTGTGGCGAAGGTTTACGACGGCATTGCCGAATACTGCGAACGGCACGGTTTCGCAACAGTTTCACAGTTGACAGGCGCATTGGCCTGAGTGCCATTAGGAATCCTTTGGTAAGTGTCCCCCTCGCTTGTAGTCTTGGGTGTCACAATAATATCGTCTGACGAAATCATACATTTGGTCTGACGAAACTATAAATAAGGTCTGACGAAATATTAAATATCGTCAGACCTTATTTATAATATGGTCAGACGATAACACGAATATGGTCAGACGATAATCTTAATATCGTCAGACGTGAATGTTGCATTGTTACGGTCTTCAGGCTGATAGATTGCCGATAATGAAGCGATTATAGATGCGGTAAAACCCCAATGGTGATGTGGTGGTGTAATCGCGTTCCACTCCGTAATATTACGGCGCGGACTTGTGTTGGTCAAGCGTGGGCATGAGGATGAAGCGTTTCGTCACCACGGCGTCCTCTACTCCCTTACCGTCCGCCTCTCGCATTTTTACACACGAATTTTCCACAATCCCAATTGTTGCTAAGGGGATTTTCTGTTTTGAAGGATATATGATGAGATAGCACACCAAGGCACCGAGGTCAAATCTTGGTATGGCCGTGGTGGATAAAATAAATGTGCCCGCTGGAAGGCGGGCGTAAGTCGGTCGTGAAATAGTCCTCAACGGACACTTGCGGTTGTGGCACTTTCACTTTATTAACAGATCGTTTCTAATGTTTACTTCCCATATTTCTTCTCAAACGCCTTACGGAATGCGGTGCCGCCATCTTCGCCATCGCTGTTTACATAGGCTGATTTGATATCGGCATCCTTAACTGGGTCTATGATATAGAAATGAATCATTGTCTGTTTGTTAGTATCTTGAAAGTCATAAAGAGAGAATTCGGTTTCATCTTTTCTTGTAGGATTAATTTCCGTCACTTGCCACTCTTCCGTCCATGTGCGTTCTACTTTATAGCACGTTAACCCACCAGCGCCAGAAGAATTTATGCGAAGATAATAGTTCCGTAGTTTGAACAGTTTGTCGATTGTTTGCATTACATTCTCCTTTGATGTTTGAAGATGTTCGTTGTCAGCCCAGTACTTCGCTCCTCCCAGTTTTTCCAACTTCGCCTTGAACTCCGGGAATTTCAGCTGTTCAAACGATCCCTTGCTTGACCAGTTCCAAGTGGAGTCTTCTTCAACTTTGACCTTGCCCTTAAGTGCACCAGAGATATGCACACGCGCCTTCCACGCATCTGCGTCATACGTTGCGAGGGCTTTCTTGAATATTGCATCGAGATTTCCGTCAAAATTGTCTGAGAAATTCTTGGCTTCGGCCTCTTGTCGTTTGGAATATTCCGAATATGCGATGTTACAACGGCGTGCTTCTTCGTTTTGAGCCGCTTCCATTGCCTTGTTGTTGTATTCCCAAGCTTCTAAGTATTTCTTGAATAGGCCACTATCCAGTTGTTTGAATGCGGGTATGGCCATTGACGAACCATTGGTAAGCGGTACGGTTTTCGTTCCGTAGTATGAGTACAGGCCCTCTTGAAGCGACTTCCCTGTCGTATATCCGTCATCGGTCTTTATGTAGGCGTAATACTTTTTACTGCCAGCCGTCTTGACGACTATGTATCCCTTCCCGACAAAGTCAACAGAAAGTTGATAGCCATCACGGTCGGGATACGCTTTTCCCTTACTGAAGTTCTGTCCCATTAAAGAGGTCAATTCCTCAAGAAGAGTTTTCTCGCTAATGAAATCCGGTATCTTGATAATGTTTGGCTCTACGCCCATATAAGTGAAATCATGGTTAGAGTCCTTCTTCTCCCCGGCATTGAACCAGAGTTTGTCAGAGTCGCGAATCTTCTGAAAATCACCAATTTTAGACATCTCTTTCTTTAACGCGGCAGATTGCGATGTGCCGACTACGGCAGAATCGCTTTCTTCATTACTGCACGATGGCATGATGAGCCACAAGATGAGCAGCGAAAAAGTACACAAAATCACTTTCCCTTTTATGCCGCTTTTCCACATCGCGATGGTTTTGTCCTTCGCTGTAGTTGCCACAACTTTTGCCTTGGCGACGAAAGCATCGCGACCTTCCTTGGTCTTGAGCTTACCGACCTGTACCATTACTTTGTCCTTGGTTGTCGCTGCGGCTTCTTTCGCCTTGGCAATGACCTCTGCGGACTTGTTATCTGTTTTATTGTCCATTTTCTTCTCATTGTCTTGCCACCAAACATCCGAGGTACACATCCTTGTGGCATGGAAGTATGCGACACCTTGTTTCCTCGTTCAGACATCGTGGTGGTGACGGAAACACAGCACCTCCCTCGATGTATCAAGGATAGGTGCCTCGGATGGACCTCTGAAAGAAACACCGAAGGAGGCGAAACTGCACGAAGGCAGTGCTTCTTCTGTGCGCCTTTCAGGGATTAAGTTTCCGAGGCTTTATCCTTGACGCTGCCCAAACGTTTCGGCGGTTACGGTTGCTCACCTACCATCCACGCGGGTAATCTATATGTTCCTTGGAAATGGTTTTCAAGTTCCAATCCGCGGAACGTGGTTATAATATCAAAATCCACGTTGCGGTGCAAGGTGGATTTTGTTTACGTTCACCGTTTTGTGATTTCGCATCACTTGGGGCGGACTGGATGGCGGAAAATTCTTTGGCGGATGGTATCTTGACAATTGATGCCTTTGACCGAGCGGGCGTATCAGGGCGTTTTGCGCCCGATTTTGTAAGTGAGTTTTTCACTGGGCTCGTGTTGGACATATTCCTTGTCATGGTGCCCCTGTGAAGGATTGCATGGGGCTTGTTTATGGCATCGCACGGAACCGCGTGATTTGCGCACAATGGCGTCATGTGGTATAATAAGCGGCGTTGGACGAAAAGTAGGCGATTTAATCAAACCAAAAGAAAGGCAAATTAAATGAAAAGACGTACGTTCATCACCGCCGCGGCATCAGCGGCTTTTGCAATCATCATGGCCGCACCTGCGGCGGCGCAGACGCGCACGGAGCTCATCCGTGAAAAGCTGCTGTCGAACGACCGCAACTACGTGTTCGTGGCGATGCACCGCGGCGACTGGCGCAACTTCCCCGAAAACTCCAAAGACGCGATTTTAAGTTGCATCGCGCTCGGCGCGGACATCGTGGAGCTAGACACACAGATGACGAAGGACGGTCATTTCGTGATGCTGCACGACGGCTCCCTCAACCGCACCACCACGGGCAAGGGCAAGGTGAAGGACCTTACGCTCGCCGAAATCAAGCAGTTCAAGCTCAAGAGCAACCAGGGCGGTAAGGACGCGAAGGCGACCGACTACGACATCCTCACGCTCGAGGAGGCGCTTGCGCTCACGAAGGGCAAGATACTCGTCAACATCGACAAGTTCACCGCACATCCGTACGAGATCCTCAAGGTCGTGGAGAAGGTGGACGCGATGAAGGAGGTGCTCGTGAAGTCCACGCACGGTCCGGCGGAGGCGAAGAGTCTCTTCAGGGAGTACTGGAAGAACGTCGAGTCGGGCGAGCTTCTGTACATGCCCGTCGTCCAGTTCTGCTGGAAGAAGCATGAGTACGCCGCGAAGATCCTGCCGGAATGGCTCGCCGAGGAGCCGCGTAGGGCGTCGATGTACGAGGTCTGCATGGATTCCGACGAAGGCGCGGCGCAGCTGGAGAAGGTGCGCAAGGCTCCCGGCGCTCCCCGCATCTGGATCAACACGATGTGGGATACGCTCAACAACGGGCGTGGCGACGTGAAGGGCTTCACGAACCCCGACTCCACGTGGGGCTGGAGTTTGAGCCAGGGCGCGACGATGCTCCAGACCGACTATGGCGCGGAGATGCTGGTCTATCTCAACCGCATCGGACGTCATTCCCTCAAGTAGCGGAGCATAGCGATGGGCTTCTTCTCTCCCGCGCCGGCGAGGCCGATCACAATCCCCACGGCTGCTATTGGTTCTCGCTTCCGGTTTATCCGGATTCGGCAGGTCTCTATAATGCTGCTCGGGTACGCGCTTTTCTACGTGTGCCGACTCGCCTTCTCCGCCACGAAGAAGACGATGATCGAAGAAGGCGCGTACACGGCGCGGGAGATAGGATACGTCGGCTCCGCCATGCTCATCGGCTACGCGATAGGCAAGTTCATCTGCGGATTCCTCGCCGACCGCGCGAACATCAGGAGGATGTTCGCGTTCGGACTGTTCGTATCGGCGCTTGCAACGATGTCCGTGGGCTTCCACGTGTCGGCGATAGCGCTGATGGTCATCTGGTTCGTGAACGGATTTGCGCAGGGGTCGGGTTCGCCGTGCTGCGTGGTGTCGCTCGCGCGCTGGTGGCCCAACCGCTCGCGTGGCACGTTCTACGGCATCTGGAGCTGCTCCAACAACCTTGGCGAGGCAATCGCCTACGTGGTGACGAGCGTGATCATGGTTCGTGTGGGAATCGCGTACGGGGCGGACATGGCGTGGCGCAGCGGCTTCTGGGGCGCGGCGACGTTCGGTTTCGTTGGCGTGGTGCTCATCTCGCTCTTCATGCGCGACTCGCCGCAGTCCGAAGGGCTGCCGTCCGTCGCGGAGTGGGAGGGCGAAATCAAGGACGCCGAGGACAGGAAGAACGCGGCGGACGTCGGGCGCGGACAGAAGATCGCGCTCAAGAGCTGGGCCGTGTGGATGGTTGCGCTCGCTGGCGGGTTCTTCTGCATGAGCCGCTACGCGATCATCGACTGGGGCATCTTCTTCCTGGAAGTGAAGAAGGGCTACGCCACGGAAACCGCCGCATGGATCATCACGCTGAACTCGATAGTGGGAGCGGTCTCCAGCGGGCTTTCCGGGATAATCTCCGACCGAGTGTTCAAGGGAAGCCGTAACGAACTTGCCCTAATTGCGGGAATCTTGAACGTGACTGGTCTTTCGCTGATGATGCTCGTGCCGTTCCCGTGCATCTGGATAGACGTGCTCGCGATGGTGTTCTTCGGCCTCGCGGTGGGCGTGCTGCTGACATTCCTCGGCGGGTTGATGGCGGTTGACCTAGTGCCGCGCGCCGCAGCTGGCGCTGCTCTCGGCATCGCCGGAATGGGCAACTACATCGGTGCGGGAATCCAAAGCGCTGCGTCGGGCTGCCTTGTCGGTCGCGACGCCGCAACGGGCAAGGCGTACCTGCTTGGCCACACTTTCTCGAACGGCTATACGCTCGACTACATGTCCGTGTTCTGGATCGGCATGGCGTTGATGTCCGTAATCTGCGCGCTCACGGTGTGGAACGCACGCAAAGACAACAAAGGAGAATGACGCCATGGTGCAGAAAATAGTTCTTGGGGCGGCATGTGTGTGCTGTGCCGCCTTTGCAGCTTTTGGCGTTGCGCCGCTTGAGATTGCGGTGCGCGGACAACCGGCGGCGTACGCTATCGTGATTTCTGAAAAGGCGAGTCCGGTCGAGAAGTATGCGGCAGAGGAGCTGCAGTCGTTCCTCGAACAGGTCACAGGAGTGAAGCTGCCCGTAGCCTCTGACGCCGCGCCGCTTCCTGCCAAGGCGATCCTGTTGGGCGAAACGAGATATTCGCTTGCGTTGCTGGGCTGCGGCTTCGATCCGAAGACGCTCGGTAGCGACGGATTCCGTCTTGCGGCGTGTCCGCCGCATCTCGTTGCCTACGGTTCGGCGAAGCGCGGCGCGCTGTATGCGGCGTACGAGATCCTTGAGACCTACGCCGGATGCAGGTGGTACGCCTCGTGGCACAGCGTGATCCCGAAGAAGAGCGGCGTCTGCGTGCCCGCCAATCTCGACGACGTGCAGACACCGGCCTTCGCCATGCGCCAGCCGTACTGGTACGACATCAACGGACACCGCGACCTCGCGGCGCGCCTTCGCGTGAACGGTTTCAACTGCACGCGCGGCGACGTCGATGAAAAGTACGGCGGCGACACGTTCCGCTTCGGCGGCGGACTCGGCAGTTGCCACACGTTCAATAGGCTGTTGCCGCCAAGCATCTACTTCGACAAGCATCCTGAGTACTTCAGCCTCGTGAAGGGGAAGCGTCGCAAGGACCGCACGCAGCTCTGCCTCACGAACCCCGACGTGCTGCGCATCGTCACGTCCAATGTGCTGGCGCGCATCCGCAAGGATCCCGGCGCGAAGTTCTACGGCGTGAGCCAGAACGACTGGTACAACTACTGCGAGTGCGAGAAGTGCGCCGCGATCGACGCCGAGGAGGAGAGCCATGCCGGGACGATGGTGCGCTTCGTGAACGCAATCGCCGAGGCGGTGGAGAAGGAGTTCCCCGACGCGGTGATTGAGACGCTCGCCTACCAGTACACGCGCAAGCCGCCGAAGAAAACGCGCCTGCGCCGCAACGTGGTGCCGTGTCTCTGCTCCATCGAGTGCGACTTCACGCGTCCGATTCCCGAAAGCCCGTATGCCGAGGATAAGGCGTTCATGAAGGACATCTGCGGATGGAAGACGCAGACCGACCAGCTCTACCTCTGGGACTACGTGACGGAGTTCCAGGACTTCACGCTGCCGTTCCCGAACGTCTATGCGCTCAAGGGGAATCTGCAGTTCTTCCACGACAACAACGTGAAAGAGATGTTCGCGGAAGGCGCCCAGCTCGGTCGCCATGCGGAGTTCGCCGAATTGAAGGGTTGGCTGCTGGCCAAGTTGATGTGGAACCCCGAGCTCGACGTGAAGCCGCTGATTGACGACTTCTTCGCCGGCTACTACGGCAAAGCCGCGCCGTTCATCCGCGAGTACTTCGAGGAGATGCACAGACGCCAGGCCGAGTGGTCGGCGAATCCCAACAATCCGCTCCGCATCTGGACTAGCGCGGCATTCAGGTCGCTGAACGACGAATTCGTTGAATGGGCGAAGCCGCTCTGGAAGAAGGCGGTCGATGCGGTGAAGGACGACCCGGCGCTGTCGTACAACGCGAGGATGTCCGAGTTCTCGTTCGACTTTCTGCGACTGGAGCGCATGAATCCGAAGCCCATGCGCAAGGTGGTCCTGTTCGCGTCGTCTCCAGAGAACGACGCCCGCATCGCGGAGGTCAAGGCGCTCACGCAGTCGCTTCTCGACAGGATGACCGAGGCGAAGGACATCAGCCTCTCCGAGAGTCGGGCACGGCACGATGCGCTCGTTGCCGGATGGAAGGCGTATGTCTCGCCCTCCACCAACGCCGCCGTCAACGCCATCGAGTCGCAACTCGCGGTGCTGGAGGAGCGCTACCTCAGTCTCTCGCGCCCCGGACAGTGGGGCGCGTTCGTGGACGATCCCAAGGCGGCGGACGGCAAGGCGCTCAAGCTCTTCAACACGCATTTCGAGTGGTGCACCTCCTTCCCCATGGGCAAGGTCGCGTTCAAGCCGGGCGCAAAATACAAGTTACGCGCGCGGGTGCGCGTAGAGAAGACGCGTGACGGCGGCGAGGCGTTCTGGGCGGGGGTGTACGACTCGGTGGCGAAAAAGGGGGCTGGCGGCATCACGCCGCGCACGGATGCCATAAAGGACGCGGAATACGCCTGGTACGACATCTGCACCTGGACGCCGCGCGCGGATGGCAGGGAATACTTCTGGATTGGCCCCGGCCGCTTCGGTGCGGACGGTAAGAGTAGCATCAAAGCAATCCACATCGACAAGATCGAGTTGTCACTTGTCCCCAGAACGTTGCGGACGGAAAAGGAATAGTGTATAATACTTGTCATGGAGAAATGCTTCAACATTGCGGGGCCTTGCTTTCCCGACGAGCACCACATGCTCCCGGCGCTTGAACGGCTGCCGAACATCGGGCTGTAACAGATGTCAAAAACCAACAAAGGAGGAAAGACGATGAGAATTACCAGAATCATCAAAATGGGCGTGGCCGGCGTTGCCGCATCGCTGTGTGTCACAGCTGGTGCCGCACGAGTGGATGTGTATCCGCAGAGTTTTGAGGCGGGTGGATGGGGGCTTGACGCGCAGTTCATGGACGTCATGGGCTCGCCCTACCTCATCGCCCACGGACTCGGCGTGCGCGTACTTGACGCAAAGGCGCACGTCACGTTCCCGAAGGCGGGCGAGTACCGCATGTGGGTACGGACGCGCAACTGGGCGGACGGTAATCCCGGACGCTTCCGCGTCCACGTTGATGGCAAGCCGCTTGCAAAGGAATTCGGTGCGGGTCCCCGCACGTGGTCGTGGGAGGATGGCGGCACCGTTAAGGTCGGCGGAACGGAGGCAACCGTCACGCTCGAAGACCTGACGGGGTTCGACGGACGCTGCGCGGGAATCGTTTTTGATTCAGATGTAAGTAGCGGCAAGGCCCCCGAAGGGGCGTTGAAGGTTGACGAGGCGAACGTCGCCGAGACCGTCAAGGCCGATTTTGTGGTGGTTGGTGGCGGAATGCCGGGAACGTGCGCGGCGGTGGCGGCGGCACGGCGCGGGATCAAGGTCGCGCTTGTGCAGGACCGTCCCGTACTTGGCGGCAACGCCTCCGGCGAAATCCGCGTGTACTGTGCGGGCGAGGCGAAGCACGACCTCATCCGCGAACTGCGCGGCTACTTCATGAACCGCGACGTGAACATCCCGTTCTGCGACGCGCGCCGGATGCGAATCGTGCAGGACGAGAAGAACATCGAAGTGCGTCTCCTGACGCGCGCGTTCGGTGTGGAGAAGAAGGCCGACGGCACGATCGCCGCCGTGAAGGCGCTCGACATCAAGTCCAACCGCGTGATCCGTTTCGAGGCGCCGCTCTTCTGTGACGCGACGGGCGACGGCTGGGTCGGTTACTGGGCCGGCGCCGATTGGCGCATGGGCCGCGAGGCGAAGGACGAGTACGACGAATCGCGCGCGCCTGATAAGCCGGACGGCGATACGCTTGGCGCGTCCGTGATGTGGACGAGCGCGGACGCGAACGCGGCGGTGCCGTTCTCCGCGTCGTGGGCGGAGAAACACGCGCAGGGCGTCGTGGCCGTCAACGGCGAATGGAACTGGGAGTACGGCATCCACCGCGACATGATCGCTGAGGCGGAGGAGATTCGCGACAGGATGCTGCTCGCGATCTACGGTTCGTTCTCGCTCGCGAAGAAGCAGACGAAGAACGCTAACAAAGTGCTGAACTTCTGTCCGTACCTTCTTGGCAAGCGCGAATCGCGCCGCATCTTGGGCGACTGGGTGTATTCCCAGAAGGACGTGACCTCCACCACGCCGTTCGAGGACGCCATCGCGACCGGATCGTGGGCGATTGACCTCCACTACGACAACTGCAAGAAGGGCGTCGATTTCCTCACCACATGCAAGGGGAACACGTACGGGCGGTACTGGATTCCGTACCGCTGCATCTACTCGCGCAACGTGGGCAACCTCTTTGTCGTGGGACGCTGCTTCAGCTGCACGCACGTGGGGCTCGGTGGCCCGCGTGTGATCAATACGCTCTCACAGCTCGGCGTTGCGGCGGGCGAGGCGGCGGCTATGTGCAAGGAACTTGGCGAGACCCCGCGCGGAATATACAAGGGCGGACACGTCAGGAAACTGCAGGAACGACTTGGCGGTGGGTTCCCCGGTGTGCCGGACGCGAAGACCGCCGGCTGGCTGATCGTGGATGATGAGTCCGAGGGCGTCCAAATCGGCAAGGGGTGGCGCAAGATGCACAACGCCAACGGCGACCAGGTTGGCGACTGGTACCACAAGGCTATTGGCAGAACGGCGGAGCCTGCGGTGTACAATCTTCCGGTCAAGGAGGCTGGACGCTACGCGCTCATGGGGAAAATCCCCTACCTCTGGTTCGCCAAGCCCGGTGCGAGCACCGCGTTTAAAATCCGTTCCGGCGGGAAAACGAAGGCGTTCACGGTAGATCAGGCGCAGTGTACCGGGCAGTGGGTCAAGATCGGCGAGTTCGACCTTGAACCCGGCGCGACGCTCACGGTCATTCCGGCTAAGTCCGCTGGACTGATCGTTGCTGATGGCTTCGCCCTAATCAGGAAGTGAGGAACTGAACTGGGCCATGTGTGAACTGCTTGGAATTTCGGCAAAGCAACGCCGTGCATTCAACGCGGTTCTGCGCGAATTCTTCTCGCACGCAGAGAAAAATCCTCATGGTTGGGGCCTCGCCCGCCTGTCGTGTCCGCCGCAGATCGACAAGGAGCCGTGCAAGGCCACGACTAGCGAACGCCTGCGGGGGCTTCTCGACGCCGGCATCGATGAGCGGACTCTTCTCGCGCACATCCGCTTCGCCTCGCTCGGGCATCCCGAATACGTCAATTGCCATCCGTTCACGGCATCCGACAGTTCCGGGCGCGTCTGGACGCTCATCCACAACGGGACGATCTTCAGTAGCGACGCCTTGAACGCCTACATCGGCGTCCAGACTGGCACGACCGATTCCGAGCGCCTCCTCCTGCACCTCGTCGCCTGCATAGACTGCGAGCAGGCCCGTTTGGGACGTCCCCTCGGTGCTGATGAACGCTTCGACTTGCTCGCTGCCGAGATCGCCGCGCTCGCGGATGGCAACAAGGTCAACTTGCTCTTCTACGACGGCGAAGTGATGTATGCCCACACGAACCTGAAGGATACCCTGCACTATTGTCGGGATGGCGATGCGCTGGTCTTCTCGACGAAGCCGCTTTCAACGGGCACATGGACGCCTGTGCCGTTCATGCGCCTCGTCGCGGTGCAGGACGGCGCGTTCATCCGCGAGGCGCCCCCGCACGGGCACGAGTACGTTTACAACCCGGAGGACTACCGCTATGTTTACATGGGTTACGCCATGTTGTGACAACTTCTTTGCACAATATTCATTTTTATGGTATTATATAGACGGTCTTTCAGGGCCAGAAGAGATTTGAGGAACCAGAAACGATGTCCGACAACGAAGAACCGATGATACAGACGCCCGCCGATTTCGGGCAATTCCTGCTCGAAAAGGAGCTGGGGCACGGCGGCATGGGCGGCGTATATCTTGCGCGCGACAAGATGCTGGACCGCAAGGTCGGCATCAAGGTGATGCTCAAGAGCCTTGGCGCGGATCCCAAATTCGTGGAGCGTTTCCAGCGCGAAGCGCAGGCGGCCGCGCGCCTCAACCATCCGAACATTGCGCAGATATACTCCTTCGGGCAGGAACAGGGCATGCCGTACATCGCGATGGAACTGGTTTCCGGCGGGTCTCTCGACAAGGAGATGGAGAAGAATCCCGGCACGATGGACGTCGTTCATGTGATGCGCGTGGGCCAGCAGGTGGCGGACGCCCTCGCGCTCGCCGCCGAGAGCGGTCTCGTGCATGGCGACGTGAAGCCCGAGAACGTGCTGTTCGATACGGACGGCAACGCCAAGCTGGTTGACTTCGGCCTCGCGGCGATGCAGGGCGACTCCGACGAAATCTGGGGTACGCCGTACTACATTTCCCCGGAAAAAGTGCGCCGCCAGAAAATCGACTACCGTGCGGACATTTACTCCCTCGGCGGAACGCTCTACCATGTGCTCACGGGTGTGCCGCCGTTCGACGGCCCTGATCCGACGGCCGTTGTGAAAGCGCGTTTTGAAGGTCCCCCGAAGAAGCCGAGCGAGATCCGTTCCGACATACCGCCGGAGGTGGATGCGATCATAATGCGCATGCTTGAGCTTGAGCCGTCCATGCGCTATCCGACCTACCAGTCGCTGCTTGGCGACTTCAAACGGTATCTTTCAAAGGCGGGTCCGGCGAAGAAAGCGGGGAAGTCCGGCGGCCCGAA
>Ga0310694_10002634_pt1 | contig 18155 bp, 14 predicted proteins | sample 174DNAGHGhighgp2_FD_203884 | JGI IMG/M metagenome (GOLD analysis project Ga0310694, IMG submission 203884) | Sheep rumen microbial communities from Palmerston North, Manawatu-Wanganui, New Zealand - 1742 DNA GHGhigh gp2 (v2) (version 2) | ecosystem: Host-associated > Mammals > Digestive system... | reverse complement strand
CCTCTATGCACTATGCGGCCTTCACCGCCAAGGCACTGCGCAACATGGTACATTTTGCACGGGGGCAGTACAAGCTGATGGAGGTGCCGGACCCCGACCCGAGCGTGGAGAGGCTGCCCAGCGTGGCACGGCGCAGCAACATCATATATATATTGATGCAATACAACGAGTTGACCGACGAGGCTTTCCTCAACGACAAGATAAAGGGTGACGACACGCTGCTTGCCAACCTTGCGCAGCTGGTGCTGTCTGGATTCCGCCTGCGCCAGGTGCTGAGCGTGGCTATGCAGCGACAAATTGAGAGCGAGATAACCAAGCAACTGATGGTGGACGACGAAGCTGTCACGGACTTCACGAATGCCGACGCAAACTATTTCGGTGTTGAGAGCGACCGCGTAGAGTTCAAGACATCGTTTATCTTTCCTCCAGACAACCACATGCAGGCAAATGAGACGGAGCAAAGTCGGAACATCTTTAGGGGAGTGTGCGCAATGCTCAACTCGCGCGACGGTGGTAGCATCTACCTCGGTGTCAACGATCACGGTCTCGGCGTGGGGCTTCAGGACGACCTCGCTCACCTTCATCTCTACTCCATCGACCCCCTCATCCGTCATATCAACGACAGCGCGCAACGTACCTTCGGCCTCGAAATGATGCCATATATACACATCACCCCGATTGGGGACAACGACAAGCCACTGCTGGAGATAAAGGTCAACCCCTGCGACTTCCGCATAGTTGAGCTAGACGGCGTCGCATACATACGCACCAACGCGGAGTCGCGCAAGATGGACGATTCGACACGCATGTACATACTGAACCGCAAACTGCACTTCGACCCGCAGCGTGCGCTGCTGGAGAACGAAATCAGCAAGTCAATCAGTTCACGCCACCAGCTGCTGATACAGAACTACCGCTCCTCCAACGGCGACGACCGTCGCGACAGGCTTGTCGAGGCCTTCGCTTTCACCAAAGGGAATAAACATATATGGTGTTACGATACCGACGACGACAGGGTGAAAATCTTCGCTTTGTCGCGAATCGGCTCGGTAAAGATCAGTGAGAAACCTTGGAGCCATCAGGAGGCGCATATCAAGGGTAAAATCGACATCTTCCACACTACAGGCGACACGCCCATACACATACAGCTGTCGCTCGACACTATGGCGTACAACTTGATTACAGAAGAATATGCCGAATCGACGGAACACCTCACAAGCATGCGCGACGGAAGGTGGATGCTCGACACGGAGGTGTACAACCTTTCGGGCATCGGACGTTTCTATATGGGACTTGCCGACCATATAGAAATCATCAGCGCCCCGGGATTAAAAGAATACGTACAAGACAAAATCAAAAGCTTGGTATAGTAAGCTTTATAGCAAGTGGAAACGCCTAACCTTCGTGATTAACGACGATGACGACATGTGATTCCTTCAATTCCTCAATTGCCTGATGTAGTATGTGTCTTCCTTCGTCATCCTGCCATGCAGCCGACTCGTCGAAGACTAAAACCTGCGCGTTCTTGTAATACTGACGAGCCATTGCCAGCCGTTGCCATTGCCCCATACTCAATTCCTCGCCACCTTCGAACTGACGCCCCAACTGGGTGGACAAGCCGTCGTGTAAGCCGCTGACGACCTTGTCGGCACCAGACAGGCGCAACGCCTCATGAAGGCGTCGGGGATCGAGTTCATGCGACACATCGCCAAAAGCAACAACCTCCTCGGCAGTAAAATAGAAATGAACAAAATCTTGAAAGACAGCACCTGTATTGTGTCGTAAATCATCAATCTTGAAGCGACGAATGTCGATACCGTTGATGCGGATTGTCCCCTGTTGCGGATCGTAGAAACGCATCAGAAGTTTCAGAATAGTAGTCTTGCCGCTACCATTAGGGCCTTTCAACGTGGCAATAACACCTCTTGAGGCAGTGAACGTGAAATGCTCTACAGCAGCCTTTTGCATACCGGGATAGGTGAAAGTGACATCATCGAACTCGATACTTTCAACCCTCTCCGGAAACGACACAGCATCAATTGGCGATACAATCGACGGCTCAAGCGATAGGAAATCGAAGAGATTCTGCACAAAAAGCTTATGTTCGTATATTCCGCTCACGCCGGCGACGACACCCGTCATGTAGCCCTGTCCACGGCGGAAAGCCTCGAAAATCATCACGAAACCACCCACTGTCATAGTGGCCGATAGGGTCGACGAGAGCAGAAAGTACATTACGGCAAGCAACGCCGCTGCCTCTATCAACGCCGCCAACACATCCCAAAGGGCAATGTGGCGTGATATTCGCAGTAGCCGCTCAACAAGCCCTTTGCGTCCTTCGACATAAAGGCGGCGCAGGTACCCGCTGAGGCCAAACAATCGGACCTCCTTGGCATACTGACGCCCCGTGAGCAAGGCACCATAATAGTTACAACGCCGCTGAGCGGGAGTAGTGTCGCGACGGTAGCCATAGATGCGACGGGCCTTGACCATACGCACCACGAATGTAGGCACCGCCGCAACCATCAAGACCAGCATCGCCTGATATGAGGCAGATAGTATCATAATGGCTACAGCCATTAGCGAGAGTGCCGAGCCAAACAGGGCCATCGAACTCTCAACCATGCGTATAGGTCTCATGGCCGCCTCCTGCTGCGCCCTGTGCAAAGTGTCATAGTAGTCGGGGTTGTCGTAATATGCCATGTCAAGCCGGACCGACTGCTCCTGCACCCGCATGTTTATGAAATCCGTAAGTTTTTGCGAGAGTACCTCATTGTTGATCCCAATTTGAGTCGAAATTAAGCGGCACAGAAGGGTGATACCACAGAACAGCGCCACCGAGAGGCAGAGCGACTTCTGCACGGCAGCGTCTCCAGCGCCAGAGGCAATAAGGACCGCGACATCGTCGACAATCGTCTTGATGATATAAAGGCTCGCCAACGGCAGAAGGCTCACCAATGCCGTATAAATCAATTTCTTAACGAAAGCCCCTTTGTCGCATTTCCATATCAGAGAGAAAACCTTTTTCATCACAGCGCCACAACAATAAGACTTCCGTTTTCATAGCCGACAACCTTGACGGCCGTACCCTTGTCGACGTAACCTATCTGAGCCACAGCATCATATATCTTACCGTCGACCTCCACTTTTCCCGCCGGACGCAACACGGTGGCGGCAACGCCCTGACGCCCAATCTGCTGGCGCTCACCGTTGTCGGCGACGGTATAGCCCTGCTGAGAGTCCTGAACAGTATTCAGGGCAAGACCTCCGAAAAGCCTGCTTTCGAACAACTTCTTGCCGAGCAGGATGCTCAGCGGAAGCGAAATAGCAAGCGCCACAAGGACAATCATAAGCCTCGAGGCAATCATGCCTGTCGGCACTCCCGAGAAGTCGAATCCAACGTTGCCTACCATGCTGAATACCAGACCGACAACGATGCAGATGATTCCCGACACGCCGGCGACGCCAAAGCCCGGGATGACGAAAATTTCAAGGATGACAAGCACAACACCAATGATGAAAATGATTATCTCCCAATAACTTGCCAAGCTGTCAAGGTAAAGCGGAGCGAAGTAGAGCGCCGCTGCCGAGAGGGCCAGAATGAGCGGGAAGCCGATGCCCGGCTGTTGCAGTTCGAAGTAGATGCCTCCGATGATGAGCATTATCAATATGCCCGACACAACGGGCGTCACCAGAAAGCCTATCAGCTTGTCTATGAACGTATAGCGCTGCTCACGGATAGTATATTCGCCCACTCCGGCATGTTGCAGCAGGTTGCCTATGCCCGTCACCTCGGCCTCGCAGAAGCCATATTTGACAGCCTCGCTCGTCGTGAATGTCAGCACTTTACCGCTGTCCACAACGCCCTCCACATAGATGTCGGGGTCTACCATCGCTTGTGCTATGTCGGCTCGTCGACCCCTTGCCTCGGCCGTGGCGCGCATCAGCGAACGCATATAGCTCTGATACTTATCGGGTTGCACCTCCCCCATCTGGTCAACGACCGTGGCGGCGCCTATCGACGAACCGCTGCTCATATATATCGAATCGCAGGCGATGGCGATGAGCGCACCGGCCGACGCGGCATTATTGTCGATGAAGGCATAAATCGGAATATCCAGCTGAAGGAATGCCGTCCTGATCTTGTCGGCATCGTCCAGCCGGCCACCGAAAGTGTTGATATGCACCACTATAAGGTCGGCACCAACTTCCTTCGCCTCGGCTATGGCCTTCTCTACGCGCAACGACGCCGGAGGCGCTATCTCCTCGTCTATGGCAAAGCGGTACACGGTTTTCTTCCCTTCCTGTGCCGAAGCCGACAGCGAAGTGAACAATGCTATAAAAAACAAAATGATTATCAATCTTTTATTCATAATCCATGCTGTTTTATTACCGATACTAATTCATCGAAAACCAAAGCGTTGGCAGCCACCATCTCACCCCCGAATAGCCAGTTGGCGCCACCGCCGAAATCGCCCGTGCGGCCGCCAGCCTTCTCAACTATGAAGGCGCCAGCCGCCACGTCGTAGGGCTGCAGGCCGTACTCGTAGAAAGCGTCAGCGCGACCCGCGGCGACATAAACAAGGTCCGCAGCCGCCGACCCGAGGCGACGCACACCGTGACTGTTGGTCATCGTCCACTCCAGCAGCTTCATGTACTCCTTCATCTTCTCAAAGTTGCGATACGGGAAACCCGTGGCAATCAGCGAACTATTGAGATCTACTGCCCTCGACACGCCGATGGCGTTGCCGTTCACGAAGGCCCCTTCCCTGTCGCGGCAGGCGCTGAAACACTCTCCCGCCCATATCTCGTCGACGACGCCGAGCGCCATGCAAGGCCGTTTGCGCTCATCGCTCAACAGGTTGTCGCACAAGGCAATAGAAATACACGTCGGCGCAAAACCATGAATGAAATTCGTTGTGCCGTCTATGGGGTCGACAATCCACGTGTAGCGCTCCCTGCCCGAGTATGTGGCCGAGCCCTCCTCGGCAATGAAATCACTCTGTGGCAGAAGGCGTTGCAGCCTCTCAACGATGCGCCGCTCCGATTCCTTGTCGAACGCCGTCACGTAGTCGTGCAGCCCCTTCGAACGGGCATCGACAGCGTCGCTGAGCTTCAGGCGCTCCTCACGCAAGTACGCACCGACCTCCTTCGCCAACTCGCAAACCTCATGGGTAATATTGTTCAAATCTATCATAATCACTTATAATTCTGCTGTTTGTCGTAAAAAATAGCGGGCACACCCGACGGTCAATCGCTCCCTCTTCCGCACCCGCAAGCAATTTACACCCCAAAAACGCACAAAATATATTTTTATTGTTCATGTCCAAAAATAACCTCCGCCGGCACCAAAAAAAGCCCCCACTCCGAATCTACTCCGAATCTGCCCCGAACTTGCCCCTTGCCCTTCCATATAAAAATCAAGCCCTGCACAATAAAACCAGAATTCCACGTTATAACTGCACATCCCTTTGCCAACCCAACAACATCTCTATCATGAAAATACGTCTTCGGGCCATGGAGCCGGCCGACATCGACGACATCTACCGCTGGGAGAACGACCCAGCCATTTGGGCCTACAGCTTCGCTCACCAGCCCTTCTCGCGTCACGCACTCCAGACCTTCATCGACGACTGCAGCCTGACCGACATCTACGCCGCTCGACAGCTGCGACTCATGGCCGACGACGGCGACAGGACGGTCGGCAGCGTCGACCTCTACGACTTCGACCCCTTCAACCAGCGCGCTGCCATCGGCATCATCGTCGACAGCTCTTGCCGACGACAAGGCTACGCCACCGCCATCATCGCCGCACTCGAGCAGTTCGCACTCCAGCACCTCAACCTCCACCAGCTCTACTGCGACGTCGCATGCGACAACACACACAGCCTCAGTCTCTTCACCCACTGTGGCTACTCCACATGCGCCACCATGCGGCAGTGGCTGCGCACACCCGACGGATGGGCCGACTGCCAGCGCTTGCAGAAAATATTGCACTGACAACCCCTTCTGCCCATTTTCTCTTCTCATTTCACATTTTTTTTATATATTTGCAGTTTGTACCAATCTGCAAAAATACTGATATTTAGTTATTATTTAGCACCTTACAGTCGCAGATGCATATTTAAACAGCTTTGAAAGACCAAAAAAGATGGACTATAATTTTAACCAAATCGAAGCAAAATGGCAACAGTACTGGCGAGACCAGCACACCTACCACGTTGACAACAATTCCGACAAACCTCACTTCTACGTCCTCGACATGTTCCCCTACCCCTCCGGCGCAGGCCTGCATGTCGGACACCCTCTCGGCTACATCGCCAGCGACATCTACGCCCGATACAAGCGCATGCGAGGCTTCAACGTCCTGCACCCCATGGGCTACGACGCCTACGGTCTACCGGCCGAACAGTACGCCATACAGACCGGACAACACCCGGCAAAAACTACTGAACAGAACATCGCTCGCTACCGACAGCAACTCGACAAGATAGGTTTCTCCTTCGACTGGGACCGCGAAGTGCGCACCTGCGACCCTAAATACTACAAATGGACGCAATGGACTTTCATCCAGCTCTTTAACAGCTACTACGACAACCACGCCAACAGCGCACGGCCCATCAGCCAGCTCGTCAGCCACTTCGCTCAGCACGGCACCGACGGCATCGACGTCGCCTGCAGCGACCAAATCAACTTCTCCGCCGACGAATGGAACGCTCTCGACGAACAGCAACAGCAACTTCGACTCATGAACTACCGCCTCGCCTACCTTGCCGACATCCCAGTCAACTGGTGCGCCGAGCTCGGCACAGTCCTCGCCAACGACGAGGTCGTCAACGGACTCTCCGTCCGCGGCGGATACCCCGTCGAACGCAAACTCATGCACCAGTGGAGCCTGCGCATCACTGCCTACGCTCAACGCCTACTCGACGGCCTCGACCAAGTCGAATGGACCGACAGCCTCAAGGAAATACAGCGCAACTGGATCGGACGCAGCGAAGGCGCCGCCGTATGGTTCCCGCTTGACACCCCGACATCATCCGTCGACGCCCCAACAGCTCTCTACATGGGGCAAGTCGAGCCTCAACCCGCTCCAAGCTTCGAAATCTTCACCACCCGCCCAGACACCATCTTCGGCGTCACATTCATGGTGCTTTGCCCTGAACACGAACTGATTGCACAGATAACAACGCCCGAACAGAAAGCCGAAGTCGAAGCCTACGTCAACTGGGCCAAGAACCGCTCCGAGCGCGAACGCCAGGCCGAAGTCAAAAAAGTCTCAGGCGTATTCACAGGCGCCTTCGCCATCAACCCCCTCACCGAAGAGAAAATACCCATCTACGTCTCCGACTATGTCCTCGCAGGCTACGGCACCGGCGCCATCATGGCCGTCCCCGCTCACGACAGCCGCGACTTCGCCTTCGCACGTCACTTCAACCTCCCCATCCGTCAGGTCGTCTCCCTTGAAAAGGACGTCACCTCCGACCCCGACACTTGGACCGAAAGCATGGACGCCAAGACTGGCTTCTCAGTCAACAGCGGATTCATATCCGGCATGAAAGTCAAGGACGCTATGGCTGCCGTAATCAACAAGATAGAACAACTCGGCATCGGCCACCGCACCGTCAACTACCGCCTGCGCGACGCCATCTTCAGCCGCCAACGCTACTGGGGCGAACCCTTCCCGGTCTACTACAAGGGCGACGTCGCTTGCACCATTCCCGTAGAATGCCTACCGCTGCAACTGCCCGACATCACGGACTTCAAACCCACCGCCTCCGGTCAGCCTCCTCTCGGACACGCCGAATTCTGGGCCTGGGACGAAGCCAACCGCCGCGTCGTCAGCAAAAGCCTGATCGACAACAAGTCCGTCTTCCCTCTCGAACTCAGCACCATGCCCGGCTTCGCAGGCAGCAGCGGATACTACCTCCGCTACATGGATCCTCACAACGACGACGCCTACTTCGCTCACGACGCCGTCAGCTACTGGCAGAACGTCGACCTATACGTCGGCGGCGCCGAACACGGCACCGGACACCTCATCTACGCCCGCTTCTGGAACAAATTCCTCTTCGACCTCGGTCTCGCCGTCAAAGAAGAGCCCTTCCAGAAACTCATCAACCAAGGCATGATCCAGGGACGCTCCAACTTCGTCTATCGCAGCAAGAACGACAACAACCTCTTCATATCCAAAGGGCTGATAACCAACTTCGACGACGTCACTCCCATCCACGTCGACATCAACATCGTCGACAACGACCAGCTCGACATCGAACGCTTCCGGCAGTGGCGACCCGAGTTCGCCGACGCCCGCTTCCAACTCGAGGACGGCCGCTACATCTGCGGATGGGAAATCGAGAAGATGAGCAAAAGCATGTTCAACGTACAGAACCCCGACGACCTCGTTGCTCGCTACGGCGCCGACACTCTGCGCATGTACGAGATGTTCCTCGGTCCCGTCGAGCAGGCCAAGCCGTGGGACACCAACGGCATCGAGGGCGTCTTCCGTTTCTTCAAGAAGTTCTGGCGACTCTACCACGACGACAACAACAACTTCGCCGTCTCCGACGAACAACCCACTAAGGCCGAACTCAAAATACTGCACCAGACCATCAAGAAGGTCTCCGACGACATCGAACGCTTCTCCTTCAACACCAGCGTCAGCACCTTCATGATCTGCGTCAACGAACTCGCCAGCGCCAAGTGCAACAAACGCGCTGTCCTTCAGCCTCTCGCCGCTCTCATCGCGCCCTTCGCTCCTCACATCGCCGAGGAACTCTGGCACCTCCTGCATGCCGACGGCTCCGTCTGCGACGCTCAGTGGCCCTCTTTCGACGAGACGCTCATCGTCGACGACTCCTTCAACTACCCTGTCTCCTTCAACGGCAAAATGCGATTCACTCTTCAACTGCCTGCCAACTGCTCGCAGGACGACGCCATCGCCGCCGTCAAGGACGCTCCCGAAAGCCAGAAATGGCTCGCCGGTAAAGAACCTAAGAAAATAATTTTCGTACCTAATCGCATCATTAACATCGTATGCTAAGCAGACACTTCTTGCGTGCCAAAGCATTGCAAACCATCTACGCCGGCATCGCCGACAAAACCGTAAAAACCGACGACCTCCTAGAAGCCTTCGACTACAACGTCTCTCGTCTCGTCGACCTCAGCAACCTTCAACTGAGCACGCTCGGACAACTCTTCTTCTGTGCCGAACGCATTCTGGAAGCCGAAAAAACTAAGTTCAAACCGCAGAAAACAGACATCGACGCTCTCACCAAGCTGATATCCAACTCCTTCGTCGACCGCCTCTGCTCCTCCTTCCTCTACAGGCGCATGCTCGACCACGAGAAAATCGACTGGTCCAACAACGTGGACATATTCCGCAAAGTCCTTTCCAACTTCCGCAGTTCCAAACAGTTCGCCGAATATTTGACCATCGATGAACCCTCTTTCGACGACGACCGCAACATCGCCATCGTCGCCTTCAAATACCTCATGAACGACGACGCTCTGCGCGAAGTCATCTTCGACCGCGACCTACTATGGGAGGACGACTTCGACCAGATCGCTCAGTACCTCTACATGACTCTCAAGGCTCTCTCCGACGAAGACACTAACGAGGCTATGCCTTGTCCCACTGTCTTCAACCGCAACGACGAACGCGAACTCAACGCCTACAACTTCGCTCGTCAGCTCGTGGCCGACACCTACAACCACCTTGACGACGTCGAACCGCTCATCCGCAAACACTTGCAAAACTGGGAGATGGAACGCGTCGCCACCATCGACGTCATTCTCATCAACATGGCTGTCGCCGAGTTCACCTGCTGCCCATCCATTCCCGAACGCGTCACCGTCGACGAATACATCGAGCTCTCTAAGGAATTCTCCACCGAGAAAAGCAAACTCTTCATCAACGGCATCCTCGACAAAATACTCATCGAACTACGCGTCGCCGGACGCGTCGTCAAAAACGAACGCGGACTCTACGACCCGGACATCGACGGCGGCACACCGCCCGATGAATTCTAATCAACTATCACTTCAAAAAAATCTTCTAACCCTTTAACCAACACCTACAATGAGATTACTGCCTCTCTTCCTTTGCCTACTCCTCGCCGCATGCAACAACAGCGCCGACAAGCCTAAGACCGTCGACATGATCCAGAACCCCAACAGCGCCGAAGGCTACGACAACTCAACCAAGATGCCACACATCACCTTCGAAAACGACATGCACGACTTCGGCACTCTCATGGCCGGCGAGAACATCTCCTACAGCTTCAAGTTCACCAACACCGGCAATGCCGACCTCATCATCAGCGAGTGCGACGCCTCCTGCGGATGCACCGTCGCCGACTTCCCACGCGAACGCATCGCCCCGGGCAAGACGGGATACGTCACCGTCTCCTTCAGGTCGCAGGGCATGCAGGGCAAACAGATGAAGGATGTCGTCGTCGTCTCCAACTCACAACCGGCACACACGCGTCTCCGCATCACTGCCACTGTAAGATAATTCTATAAACACAAACAACTAATATACATTAACTTTAACACACTTATCTAAACCATGAATTTATCATTCATTCTCCTACAGGCTCCTGCCAACGGCGCAGCCGGCGGCGGCAGCGGTCTCATCATGATCATCCTACTCTTCGTCGTTATGTGGCTCCTCATGATTCGACCCCAAAACAAGAAAGCTAAAGAAGAAGCGCGCATGCGCGAGCAACTCAAGAAAGGCGACCGCGTGCTTTGCGCCGGCGGCATCTACGGCAAGGTTCACGACGTCGAGGCTACCACCATCGACGTCGAAATATCAAACGGCGTCGTCATCACCGTCGAGAAAAACTTCATCCAGGCCGTCACCAACGGCAACGACAACGCCGTCGAGGAAAAGAAATAACACCTTCCTCTCCAGCGGACTCTGTCTTCTCTTTGCATGGCTCTGAAAGACTCTATAAAACAACGTCTTCTACAATGGCGCGGCTACCTCTTCGCTCTTCTCGCCGTCGCCATTGTATGGGTCGTCTCCGCCATGTCCGAACAGCAACGCTTCCGCGAACAGTACAACGTCCTCTTCACAGGCTTCGACACCGTCCGCTACGCCACCATCTCTTGCGACAGCATTCTCCCGCTCGAGGTGACAAGCAACGGCTTCCGTGCCTTCGCACGCGGCAAAGACAATAGCCGCATAATACGCATCAACATCTCTAAACTGCTGCCAAACAACGACTCCGACGATTTCAAGCTCTCCGTCAAAACCAACGACATCGCCGACAACATACGCTCGCAAATCGACTCTCGTGGCGTCGACAACATCAACATCCTCAGCGAGAAAATGGAGATTCACCTCGCAAAAAGGGAATCGAAAAAGTTCGCTCCCAACATCGCCAACGTACTCTTCCAGTTCGAAGGCATGACGGGACTGGCTGGCGAACCAACAATAACTCCCGACAGCGTGACTCTCTATGGCAGCAGGGCTTCACTCGACAAAATCAAGAGCATCAACGCTCTACCTCAGACAGTTGGACACATTCGCATCAGCGGCAAACACATCGTCAAGCTCGACACGGCATGGATGCGCTACAAGGATCTGCGCATCTCCAACAAGACCATCGCCGTCTCTCTGCCCGTCGAAACCTTCATCGAGAACGAGATAACGCTCCCTGTCCACATCATGGACGTCAGCGACAAGGACGACCATAGCGACTGTGTCATAAACGCTTACCCCTCCACCGTCACACTACACTACCTCGTCCCGGCCAACAGCTACAACAACGCCAATGCCGACGACTTCTTCGTCTCGGCACACAAGAGCAACAAGGACGACAACAAGCTCATCACTCACGTCGACCGCTTCCCCTCCAACGTGAAAATCAAGACCATAGAACCAGAGGAAATACAATACATCATCATCTGCAAATAATTAAACAACTGCGTATTCTCTTATTTCATAATTCATCATTCCTGATTATTTCCAGACTCAATTCCAGTTTTTTTAAGGTCAACATTCTAAATTCGCTAAATTCGACCAATTCGCCGTAAAAAAAATATCGAAAAACTCCACATTCTAAATTCGCTAAATTCGCTAAATTCGCCGTTAAAAAAATATCGAAAAACTCTAAATTCGACCAATTCGCCGTTTAAAACAATTATTAGAGGTCCCCTTAAATAACATTGCAGTCAAAAACTCTCTCAACACCATGATTCTCATAGGTCTTACAGGCGGAATAGGATGTGGCAAAACCACTGTGCTGCACGAGTTTGAACAACTCGGCATCCCCTGCTTTGTCGCCGACCAACGGGCGGCTCTATACTATGAGGACGACCTTTTCAAACGCAAGATCGCCTCTCTCTTCGGCAACTCTGTCTTCCGTCTCGACGGCAGCGTCGACAAGAAGCTGATCGCAGAAAAGGTCTTCGACAACCACGACCTGCTGATGAGCCTCAACGCCATCGTTCACCCCATGGTAATGGCTGATTTCAAGGAATGGGCCTCCTCCTACGAAGGCAAAGCACCTTACGTAATACTCGAATCTGCAATAATATACGAATACAACTTAAACCAACACTTGAATGCCGTCATTTCCGTCTATCTCGACAAGGAGGAGAGGCTCAGACGGCTCCAACTGCGCGACAAAACGACTCGCGAGGCACTCGAGGCTCGCATGCGCAACCAGTTGCCTGCCGAGCTCAAAATGGAGCGCGCCGACTACGTCATCCTCAACTACGAGGGCAACCCACGCGCGCGACAAGTGCTTACAATCCACAATCTTATATTGTCTCACCTATAACCGAACTCTTTTCCGCCATGTACAAAATCCTCAACAAAGTTAATCTCACCGAGAACATATTCCTTCTCGACATCGAAGCTCCTTGGATCGTCCGCTCCGGACAGCCCGGACAGTTCGTCATCGTCATTCCGCACGAACAGGGCGAACGTATCCCTCTCACTATCTGCGACATCGACAAAGAGAGGAACTCTGTCTCCATCGTCTTCCAAACCGTCGGCGAAACCACAACGCGTCTCTCCGAATTCAATGTCGGAGACTCCATTTTCACCATTGTGGGACCCCTCGGCAGGAAGGCCGAATTCATCGAGATGGCCGAAAAGAGAAAAAAAGACGGACTTGATATGAGGATTCTTTTCGTCGCAGGCGGCGTCGGAACAGCACCCATCTATCCGCAAGTGAAGCTGGCTAAGGACATGGGCATTAAATGCGACGTCATCATCGGCGCACGCAACAAAAACCTCCTCTTCTTCACCGAACGCATGGGCGCTCATTGCGACAACCTCTATGTCATGACCGACGACGGCAGCGTAGGCGAGAAAGGTCTCGTGACCGACAAAATCAAGCGCCTCGTCGACGACGGCAACCACTACGACTGCTGCGTCGCCATCGGTCCTATGGTCATGATGAAGTTCGTCTCGCTGCTCACCAAGGAACTCGACATTCCAACCATCGTATCGCTCAACTCCATGATGGTCGACGGCACTGGCATGTGCGGTGCCTGCCGCGTGACCGTCGGCGGCTCTCTCAAGTTCACCTGCGTCGACGGTCCTGAGTTCGATGCCCACAAGGTTGATTTCGACGAGGCTATGCGACGTCTCGCACGTCACGACGCTCGCAAGTACCATATCGCCAAGAACGAGAACGGACACTCCTGCAACCTCGCCGCCGCCACCGAGAAACAGATCGCCGACGAGAAAGCCACGATGCGGCAACGACCAACCGAGCAACCAGCTGAACAACGCATTCACAACTTCTGCGAGGTATCTCTCGGACTCACAGAGGAACAGGCCGTCGCCGAAGCCAGCCGTTGCCTGCACTGCAAGAAACCTATGTGCGTCGGCAAATGCCCCGTCAACATCAAGATTCCCTTGTTCATTGAAGCCGTCAAAAAACGCGACTTCGCACTCGCAGCCGACATTATCGACCAGGACTCCGCTCTGCCGGCCGTCTGCGGTCGAGTATGCCCTCAAGAGACTCAGTGCGAAGGCAGTTGCATCCTCGGCATCAAAGGTGAGCCTATCGCCATCGGCGCTCTCGAACGCTTCGTCGCCGACTGGAGCCGCGAGCATGCCGACGACAACACTCATAAGCATGCCAACTCTCCAGCCACCAACGCCAAACGCATAGCCGTCATCGGCAGCGGCCCCTCGGGACTAACCTGCGCCGGCGACCTCGCCAAGGCAGGCTACAAAGTCACCATCTTTGAGGCTCTGCAGCATGCCGGCGGCGTCCTCGTCTACGGCATCCCTGAGTTCCGTCTGCCAAAGAAAGCTGTCGTGGCACCTGAAATAGAGAAACTTAAAGACCTCGGCGTCGACATTGTCACCAATGTCGTCGTCGGACGCTCCATAACCATCGACGAATTGCTTCAGAAGGACGGCTTCGACGCCATCTATATCTCCACGGGCGCCGGTCTGCCCAAATTCATGAACATCCCCGGCGAGACGCTCGTCGGCGTCTATTCCGCCAACGAACTGCTCACTCGCACCAACCTCATGCACGGCTACGACGAACAGTACGACACGCCAATACTCCTCGGCAAACATGTCGCCGTCGTCGGTGGCGGCAATGTCGCCATGGATGCCGCACGCACCGCTCGTCGTCTTGGTTGCGACGTCACTGTCATTTACCGTCGCGCCGAGCAGGATATGCCAGCTCGCATCGAGGAGGTTCATCACGCCAAGGAGGAGGGCATCAATTTCCTCTTCCAGACCAATCCCGTCGAGGTGCTCAACGACGGCAACGGCAACGTCGGCGCCGTACGGGTCATTAAGATGGAGATGGGCGAAGCCGACCAAAGCGGCAGACGACCATTCCGCGAAATAAAGGGCAGCGAATACTCCATCGACATCGACAACCTGATAATCGCTCTCGGCACAAGCCCCAACCCTCTGATTAAGAGCACCACTCCAGGCCTCGACACCGAACGATGGGGCGGCATTATCGCCGACGACGACGGCCTCACCTCTCGCAGCAACATCTACGCCGGCGGCGACGCCGTAAGCGGCGCCGCAACTGTCATTCTTGCCATGGGTGCCGGACGCAAAGCCGCAAAAGCCATCCGCCAAAAGTTTGAAGCTTAGTGCTTCATAACGTGAAGAGGTGGCCACCGACACGACACTACGCCTCCACCCTCCCCTAATGCTCCGACTGCATGCAACCACCGGTTTGGCAGCTTCAGACACTAATATTTTTAAATTATTTTGCACAAGTCAATTATTTTACCGACTTTTGCAACAAAAGTTATATATATACTTTTATTATAAAAAACTTATTATTAAACACTTCTAATTATATAACAGAATGGCAAAGACTACTCCTTTCAGCGGAACCGGCGTCGCTCTTGTTACTCCGTTCCGCAAACAAGAAACCATCGACTTCAGCAAATTGGAAGAGCTGATCGATTATATCATTTCCTCTGGCGTCGACTATATCGTCGCTCTCGGCACCACCAGCGAGGCGGCCACTATGACCGAGAGCGAACGTACCGCCCTTCTGCAGTTCATCATCGAAACAGTCAACGGACGGCTACCAATCATGCTCGGCATGGGCGGCAACAACACTCGCGCCGTCTGCGACAGCATCAGCCAGACCAACTTCGACGGCATCAGCGGCATCCTCTCCGTCGCTCCCTACTACAACAAACCCTCTCAGCGGGGCATCTACGAGCATTTCAAGAGCATCGCCGACGTCTCTCCTGTGCCTGTCGTCATCTACAACGTCCCGGGACGCACCTCCTCCAACATCTCTGCCGACACTACGCTGCAACTCGCCAACGACTGCCAGAACATCATCGGCATCAAGGAAGCCTCAGGAAACCTCTCACAGGTGATGGAAATACTGCGCTGCAAACCAGCCTCTTTCAAGGTCATCTCCGGCGACGATGCTCTCACCTACCCCATGCTCACCATGGGCGCCGCAGGCGTCATATCTGTCATCGCAAACGCTCGCCCTAAACAGATGTCCGACATGGTGCGGCTCGCTATGAAGGGCGACCTCAAGAAAGCTCTGCCTATTCACTTCCAACTCCTGCCACTCATCAGCGCCATCTTCGAGGAGGGCAACCCAAGTGGCATCAAGGCTCTACTCGAAATCGAAGGTCGCATCAACAGCCAGCTGCGACTGCCTCTCACCAAGGTGTCAAAAACTCTCTATAACAAGCTAAAGGAACTCTCCGCCAATGAATAACATCACCGAGAAAGCGCGAATGCTGTTCGCCAACGACCTCTACGCCACTCAACAGACTGCCATTGTCATCGACAACGTGCACGACGGCGAGGCAACGTGCAGCATCTCTCTCTCCACCTCGCACCGCAATGCCAAAGGGGCCGTGATGGGCGGCGTGCTCTTCACTCTCGCCGATTTCGCCTTCGCCATAGCGGTACATTGCGACGACCTCGCTTCTGACGACAACGTCAACAACATCAAACTCCATTGGGTATCTTCCTATTCTTCAATCAATTTCATACGCTCACCTAAAGGCAACTATCTCACGGCCACAGCTCGGCGACTCCACAAAGGGGCCGCCACTGCCGTCTATCAGACTACTATTCTCGACGACGAGGCTCGTACCGTCGCCATCGTCACCACAACAGGCATCAATACTCTAAAATAACTTCCATGAACTCTTTCGCTGACATAGAACAACTCCTCGCTCCTCTCCCTCAGCACTTCCGTCGGGCCTACAGCTCGCTCTTCCCTCACTCCATACCTATAGTGAACGAAATGGCTCTACATCTGCTCAACCACCCAGGCAAACAACTGCGGCCTCTGCTCACGCTCACCACCGCATGCCTCTGTGGAATGCCCACCAACGTTCAGCCTGACAACCCTCTCTTCCGCGCGGCCGCAGCCATGGAAGCTCTACATGCCAGCACTCTCATTCACGACGACGTGGTCGACAACGCCGACTCGCGACGAGGCATCGCCACCGCCAACAAACTTTGGAACAATAAGATTGCCGTTCTCCTCGGCGACTGGTTCCTCTCTCAGGTCATGCACACCGTCAACGCCATCGGCATCGACAGCGTCACAGAGGCCGTCAACAGCACCGTCACCGCTATGTGCGAAGGCGAACTGCTGCAACAACAGAAGGCTGGCGACACAACGACAACCATCGACGACTATCTCCTCATCATCACAAAAAAAACAGCTCTCTTCATCGCCACCTGCTGCCAAGTGGGCGCCATCATGGCCAATGCCACCAACAGCATCGCGGACACCGCACGCCGTTTCGGCGAAAACCTCGGTATCGCTTTCCAAATCAGGGACGACATCATCGATTTCAAACCCTCTTCCAGCACCGGAAAAAACCAAGGCAACGACATCAGGGAACACAAACTCACTCTGCCTATCATATTCGCTCTCCGCTCAAGCAACCGCAAAGAGGAACTGGCAACTCTACTGACTGCCGACAATCTCGACAACTCGCAACTCGACAAGGCCATCGACATCGTTCTCGACTCCGGCGCACTCCACGAGACCACACGCTATTTCGATCACTACATGTCTCTCGCCAACGACAATCTGAATGCTCTGCCCGACAACAAGTTCAAAACCTGCCTCCTCGACCTCATGCTCATTTTGAAAGAATTCTAACTCTAAGCATACTAATTAATACATCTATTAAGGTCACCTCTAAAAATTCGTTCAATTCGCGTTTTGCTTGCAAAACAAATTCATGATCAACAAAATTAATTCGCTAAATTCGACCAATTCGCCGTTTATTCGTGTTATTCGTGTTCAAAACAAATATCGAAAAACTCTACATTCTAAATTCTAAATTCGCTAAATTCGACCAATTCGCCGTTTAAAATTATTATTGAGATAACCTCTACATTCTACATTCTAAATTCCCTTTCGCCGTTTAAAAACAATTATTAGAGGTCTCCTTTACAAGCAACCCCATAAAACCAAGAATAATAAACAATTAAACATAATCATAACGCCATGAAAAAAATCTTCTTCGCGCTGTTCGCCCTTCTGGCATGTAACATCGCCTCCGCACAAAACGCCAAATTACCTCAGAATGTCACCATCAAGACTCTCGACGGCAAGACCGTGGAGTCATCCATAATCAACAACGATGGCAAACCAATCATCGTAAGCTTCTGGGCCACATGGTGCAAACCATGCAACCGT
>Ga0310694_10002632_pt1 | contig 18167 bp, 13 predicted proteins | sample 174DNAGHGhighgp2_FD_203884 | JGI IMG/M metagenome (GOLD analysis project Ga0310694, IMG submission 203884) | Sheep rumen microbial communities from Palmerston North, Manawatu-Wanganui, New Zealand - 1742 DNA GHGhigh gp2 (v2) (version 2) | ecosystem: Host-associated > Mammals > Digestive system... | reverse complement strand
TTTCTTGGCTGAAGCGTAGTCGCTCTGCGTGGAGCCGTTGGCGGCGATTGCGTATTCGCCGCCCGCGTTGCATGGGAGCGGATGGTCATCGTCAGGTCCCCGCGTATCGGGGTTGCGGTCAAAGTCGCCGTCGAAGAACACCTCAAGGCAGTCATCTTTCCATGTCTCGCAGGAGATGGATCCTTTCGGGCAGTTGTCCACAACCACGCTGTCATCCCGCACATAGGCCTCCACGCCGATTGCGTCAGGATGGCGCATCACACGAAAGCGGATTGAGCAGTTCGCAGGGTCGCTGGTACGGCGGTAGTAGTCGTCCCACACGCCATTCTGCGGCGTTACGTCAATCCAGCGGGTCGTTGCCAACTCCGTCAGTTCGGGCTCTGGCGCACTCGCGCACCCGCCGCTGAACGCCGCCAGAAACAATGCGCCGGCAAACGCGACACACGCCGCAAAATTCGTACGGTCAACCATATTATGCCTTCACTACCTGGGCTTCATCAAGCGTCTGGCGCATTTGGTCATCGATCTTGTTGAGCGCATCTCTGATGATGTTCCCGATGTCGGTGGCGATTTCCTTCTCGTCCTTCTTTACGCGTTCGGCGTTGTTTGCGCTGGACAGCTCATTCACCGACGGCGATGACGTCGTTTTATCGTTCGCGGCGATGCGCAATGCATTGGCCACCTCGTTCAGCGTGGTCTGGGCAATCGTCTTGGTGCACTCCGCAATCTTAACGTCGATTCCCGAAATCTTGGAGTTCACGGACTCGATTGACGTCGCTATCTGGTCAAGCTTCGCCTGCTCCTCTTCGCGCTGCTTCTTCAGCTCGGCCACCTGCTCGCGGTGGTCTTTGCCGTCCTGCACGGCCTGTTCGATAGCGCGTTCAAGCGCCGCAATCTGCAGATCAAGCTCTGCGATGCGCCCTTTGGCAGCCGTCTTGTCCGCTACGTAGCCGTTAAGCGTCGTCTGCAAGTCTGCCTTCTGCCCGTTCAGGTTCTCTATTTCAATGATGCTTTTCCGCTCGGACTCAGAAATGCGGTCTGACATCGTGTCCAAGACGGTCTGGAGAATCGAAATGCGCTGCTGCGCCACGCTCATGCTGGTGTCGTCGGTCTCGTTCTTGAGCAGTGCGACGAGCTTCTCCAGATCAGACATCGCGCCGGACAAGACCGAGAGCGAATCCCCATTGAGGATCTTCGAAGATGATTTTGTACCGGAAGTCTGGACATTGGCCGAATCGGTTGCGGTATTGATGTTGATGTTCGACTTGCCGCCCACATTGAGTTCTATTGCCATTTTAGGTTTCCTTTCAAGTTTGATGTTTTCTACGTTTCAATCTGTTTACACTTGACTCCGCACAAGGTTACACAAAACTTTCAGACTGTAAGGCCTACAGCTGAAACGGTTTCATCATCATGCCGAATTTTCTCTGGCGGTTCACCAGCTCGGCGTCGGAGACCGCGCCGTCCCTGATGTTGACATCCTGCTCCTGGCGTTCGACTTCCGGCTCCGGCCTATCCCTCTCCGTCCACTTCTCCAGCGGGTCGAGCCCGCGCCGCTTCAGCTCGGCGTTCACGGCATCCATCTGCGCATCCGAGAAGCGCATCGCCATCACCTGCTCGCGCGTAAGCCCCTGACGTTCAAGCATGCGGTCCGTCTCGGCGATTCGCAGCTCCGCTTGCGAAACAAGATGCCTGCTGTCCGCAATGGTCTTGCGGATTCGGGCAAGATACGCCTTTAAGTCTCTGTCTTCTCCACTGTCCATAACACCTCTCCGACAGCTTTTCGGTGCAACAGTTTCGTCACCGCCGACAACGCCGCTTTTTTTGGGTGAATGATAGCAAAATCTGGCTATGAACGCAATAAGGGTGTGCATCGCATCTTTTGTGGTATAATGTGGCGGCAGATGATCGTTCTGCATGTAGATATGGACGCCTTCTTTGCGGCGGTGGAGCAGCGAGACCATCCCGAATGGCGAGGCAAGCCAGTAATTGTGGGGGCGGGACCGCATGAGCGCGGCGTTGTCTCCACCTGTTCATATGAGGCGCGCCGTTTCGGAGTCCACTCCGCCATGCCAAGCCGCACCGCGTACGCGAGATGTCCACACGGCATCTTCGTGCAACCGCGCATGAACGTCTATCGTGAAGTGTCAGACGTCGCCTTTGATGTGTTTTCGCGCTACTCGCCTTTCGTGGAGGGCGTCTCCATTGATGAAGCCTTCCTCGACATAACCGGCACCGCACACCTTTTCGGAGGGATGAAGCCTCTCGCCGAAAAGCTCCGCGCCGACATCAAAGCTGCCTGCGGCGTGACATGTTCCGTAGGGCTCGCCCCCAATCGGCTGCTCGCGAAGATAGCCTCTGAACAGAACAAGCCGGACGGGCTCTTCATCATACCATTCGACGAGGCGGGCATCCGCAGCTTCCTTGCCCCTAAGCCAGTGAAGATTCTCTGGGGCGTGGGAGGCAAAACCGCGGCGATGCTGGAGAAGTACGGCTACCGCACATGCGCCGACCTGCAGAACGCCGACCCGAAGTTCCTTGTGCAGGTTCTCGGCGAGGCGGCGGCAGAATCAATCCGCCGGCATGCATTCGGAATAGACAGTTCCGTCGTGGCCAGCGAACCAGAGGAGGAAAAGTCAATCTCCCGCGAGCACACATTCTCCGAAGACGAGACCAGCCGCGAGGCGGTTCTTGACATTCTCCTGAATCTGGTTTCAGATGTGGGGAGGCGTGTCCGGAAAGACAAGAAGCGCTGGGCGCGGACCGCAAAGCTGAAACTGAGGGATGGACTGTTCAACACGATAACGCGTCAGGCTGGATTTGAACTCCCCGCGCGCGATGACATCACCTTCCGCCACAAGATGCTCGAACTCTTCAACCGCGAATGGCCGCCCGGCACACGACGTACCGTGCGGCTTGCCGGCTTTGGCGTGACTGGATTTACCGATGCGCCAGAGGATTCGCAAGGCGACCTTTTCGGCCCATCATCGCTCACGGAACTGATGCGCAAGCGTGAACGCCTATCCGATGCCCTGGATGTAATCCATCGCCGCTCGTCCACCGCTTCGCACAGTTGATTCTGCGCATCAGCTCATTTGCGCTGGAACACGCGCGTGCCGGAAGGCGTCTTCTGGGGATCCAGATTGTCGCCGCGAACTACGCGGTCTCCTATCAGGTAGTATGTTGTGGCGGCATTCCAGCTGCGCCCCGCAATCTTGTATGGGGATTCCTTGGGGCAGAGCGTGCCGATCTCCTTGAACTTCATGCGATCCTGAAGGTCGCGAAGTGAAGCGGGCTCTTTTTGCTGCGGCGTCTTCGGCGGCGCAGGCCTGACCGGCTCCGGCTGTGCCACGGGCTGGGCTGGCCGCTGCACTTTTGGCGGCGTGATGATGACCCGCTGCTTCACCTTATGTGGCGTGGAGTTGGTCTGCTTAGGCGCTTCCGCCGGCTTCCTGTTGAAGAGGGACGCGAAGAAACCCGACTTCTGCTCGGGCGCGATGTTGCGCCCAATCTTGCCGACCATCGTATCAATATTGCCGTATAGCACCCTTTCAAGATACTTGTCGCCAACGACCAGACGCTTCGCGCGCACGTCAGGATCAATGGCCGGCTTCGACTTAAGCTTGAGATGCTTCCGTATGCTCGACATCGCGAACAGCATCCCGCACCGTTTCCGTCCACGATGGTTCCGCTTCTGCCACTTGTTCGGCGCGCCATAGGCCACATGGCTGTGGCATACAACCTGCGTATCGTTGAGCTTGTATTCCTTCTTCAGAAGAATGAGCAGGTCTCGGATTGCGTCAAGCTGTGAAAGCGTGACTGGCTGGTCGTGATGGCCCACCACCTCGATGCCGATTGAATATGAATCGCACTCCTCCTTGCCGTTCCACATCGAGCGCCCGGCATGGAACGCTTCACGGTTGCGGTCCACTATGCGGTACGCAGTGCCCTTTTCGTCAATGCAGTAGTGCGCTTCACCTCGCTCGGAAAGCTTGTTGAGCGAACTCTTCGCCCCCGCCTCGGTAGTGTGGAGCACGATGAGCTTCGTGGATTTGCGTATCTGGCGCTCCGAGTTTCGCGGGCTGCGGTAGCGATTTGAAAACGAAAGCGCCCCCGCTTGAAGGGGCGCCGCAAGTACAACCCACACCGCCAGCATCTTGATCAGTACGCCTGACATTGATTGAGGCGGCATGGGTCGGTCACTCTATTCGCATCAGAATGCGAACCCGTCACGGATGAACGGCTTGACGAACGCGTTCGCCTCCGCAACGTCGAAAGCCTGCTTGCAGGAATTCCAGTTCAGCTTCTTGCCCGGCAGACGCTGAGCCACGCAACCGACGAGGATGCCTTCCATCTGCGGCACGCAGTATTCGACGTCCGCGAAGCAGCGCGAATGCGTCTGCTCGTAGTACGGCCCCTTGCCGAGAACCGCATCCACGAACTCCACGTAGTGGCCGTTCGCGAATCCCTTCATCTCGACCGTTGACTTGCCGGCGGCGGCGGCGGAATCGGTGCGGAACGGAATCGAGCGCTCCACGGCCTTGGCCGCCTCGTGCGAGAAGATGTCCACGAACTCCTTGTCGCCCGTGAGCGCAATCGCGCACTTTGCGCCGTAGTCGTCCTGCATGAGCACTGCACCCTTGGAGCCGATGATGTAGCAGCCCGTATCCGGCACCTTGCCTTCATGCGTCGCCGCCCACTTGGGCATGATCTCGGCTTTCGGCTTCTCGTCGCCGTCGTACCAGTAAAGCGTAACGGCGGGAAGCTTCACGCCGGGGCGAACCTTCGACTCGCGCGCCTTGTACGTGAGCCTGACCGTTGACTTGAGCGGATAGGCCACGTCGTTCTCGGACTTCACCATGATGCACTCCGCATCGGAGACGCCGCCCAGCTCAAGCCCGCGGAACGCAAGGTTCATCGTGTGGCAGGCCATGTCGCCAAACGCACCGGCGCCGAAGTCGAAGAACCCGCGCCACGTGAAGGTGTGATAGACGTTCTTGCCGAGCTTCCACGGATCGTACACGTCCGCATTCTCCGGATACATGTCCAGGAACGGACGGTCCTTCGCCGTCGCCAGCCAGGCGTTCCAGTTGAGTCCCGGGCGGACCTTGTCGCCCTTCGGATGATCCTTCACCCACTTCGCGACATTCTGACCCTGCGGCCAAACGGGACGGTTCGTCCACACATGAACCTCGGTGACGTCGCCGAGGATGCCGCTCTGGATCACCTCCGTGCAGCGGCGCATCGAATCGAGGGACGACCCCTGGTTGCCCATCTGGACGATTACGCCGTTCTCCTTCGCCGTCCGGTTGAAGTAGTCGAGCTCCCAGAGCGTGCGCACGAGCGGCTTCTGCACATACACGCTGATTCCCTGCTTCATCGCGCCGATCGCAACCGGAGCATGAACATGGTCAGGCGTGGAGATCGTCATCGCGTTCACGCCGAGCGCATAGCAGTCGTCGAGGAGCTTGCGGTAGTCGGTGTAGAACGGAACCTCGTACATGTCGAAGTCGATGCCGTCCTTGGCGAGCTTGAGCTGAGCCTTCTCGCGCATCGTGTAGTCGGCGTCGCAGAACGCGACGATCTTCACTTTGCCGGTCTTGAGCATGGGCGTCCAATCGCTGTAGCCCTTGCCCATCACGCCCACGACCGCCAGGCGAATCTTGTCGCCGCGTCCGCACCACGTGTTGCAGCATCCGCCGGCAGTCAGTGCCGCGACGCTCGCTGCGCTTTTGAGGAACCCTCTTCTTGAGGTGTTGAGTGTCATTTTCTTTTTCCTTTTTGTTATGTGAGATCGGCCATTGTCTTGACCGGGATATCGCTTGAAAGAGTCATCGCCATCGGCTTCTGCGCCGAGGCGTCGTAGGCGTAGCCGTCTGGTCCGAGCGGCCACACGACCGGCGCGGTGTTCAGCACCGTCGCGCGGAAGCCCTGCATCGTCGCGCCCATGTTGCCGGTGTGAGACGAGTTGCACCCTTCGTTCTCGATGACGAACGGATACTTGTAGCCTTTCGCCATGAGCGTTTCGAGGAACTTCGCCCAGTCGAGCGAATCGCTGCCGCCGAAGCCCGGAAGGCGCGGCTCGTAGTTGCAGCGGTCCCATTCGTTCGCGGGAAGCGGTACACCAGCGGCCTTCGCGAGATCGGCATTCACCGACTGCGCCGGGAATAGGCGTCCCCAGTGAATCGCCGCCGGTGAATCCGCGAAGTTGCGCGTGCCCTTGATGTGGATGCGGCGGAGACGTTTGAAGTCCATCGCTTTGATCACTTCGCTGGCGTCAATGTGCTGCCATATGTCATGCGAAGGATCGTACGTCTCGGCGAGCGCCTTTGACGGGACGAGCGTGTACATCAGCTTGCGGGCGGCGAGGCAGCCCGGAAGGTTGTTGTAGCAGTCCGGCGCGGTCACCGGCTGCCAGCCTTCCATCGGGCAGTTCTCGAAGCAGAGCGTCACGCCAAGGTCTTCGGCGTACTTCGCGATCGGGGTGAACACCTTCTTGAACTTCATGAGGTTCTTCTCGAACCCGCCGTCCTGCCGCCCAAGCTCGTGGTCGTAGCCCACGAACGAGCCGCACACCACGTCGTTCGCGTCGCCGCCCAGAAGAGCTGCGATGCGGATGAGCTTCAGGATGTGATTCTGGTTCACCACCTGGTTCTCCGGCTTGCCGCCGATCAGGTTGTCGTAAGCGCCTACGGAAACGCGCAGACCGGTCTCGTTGCAACGCGCGACCACGCGCTTCGCCGCCTCAAGGTCGAACGTCTCGTAGTCGAGATGCGTCGCCGTGTGATCCTTGCGGTCGGAGTCGCGCCGGAACACGCAAAGCTCAAGGCCCTGCGCGCCAACGGATTTCGCGCGCGCAAGCACCTGCTCGAACGTCTCGCCGGGGAACGCGCTCGTCATCAGCCAGATCGGGTTGTTGCCCGGCTTCACCTTCGCCTGCGCCGCCGCCTTCTTCGCGGGGATCGCGGCCACTGCCGCCAGCGCGGCGGCGCTCTTGAAGAAGTCTCTCCTGTTCATTGGGTTATCCTTTCTGCCGTATGGTTCAGACCACCACTTCCCAGCCGTTGCGGTAAACGTCGCGCTTGAGCGGGATGCCCAACTTGTTCTCGCCGGCGAAGTCGTTCTTCTCGGGATCCCAGTCGAAGCCGGTATCGTACATGTAGCTCATGTTGCAGAGCTGGCAGAGGATCGCCCCGCGCCCGCCCACCTCGGCTGGCGAGATCGTTGGCTTGCGGCTTTCGATGCACTCCACGAAGTTGAGAATCTGGTTGCTGCTCTTGTAGAGCTGGTTCAGCTTGGGATTGTCGAGGTCGTATTTCTTCTTGAGCGCGGCGAGCGTCTTGTCGAGCACGTCATCCTTCTTGACGGTCGCATCGGTGCCGTAATCCTTGCCGACAGAAGCCGCCACGAGCGCCATTCCCTTGAAGGACGCATCCTCAAGCTGCTTGCGGATCTCCGCGGTTGGCTTCACGCCAGCCCCCTCCCAAACGGCGATCTTGCCGCGGTTGACGGCTACGATGCCCTTGGTTCCGTAGAACACGGTACCCCACGTGCCGAAAGGCCCGTGGTACAGCTCAACGGTTCCGTAAGGCTTCTTGAAGAGCATCTTCATGCCGAACTGACGGCGTCCGCCATGGAAGAGATTGTCGGAATAAGGCTCGTTGGAGCGGATGATCTTGAACGGCCCGCTCTTGTCCATGTCGAGACCCCACTGCGCAATATCGAGGTGGTGCGCGCCCCAGTCGCCGTTGTAGCCCGTGCCGATGTCGTCGTCGAAGCGCCAGAACATCGGATAGAACTTGTTCACTCCGCGCGGCGCGAGCTGGTCGGAGTATGGGCGCCACTTGGCCGGGCCGAGCCACATGTTCCAGTCAACGTCTGGATTAGGCGCGCCTTCCGTAGCGGCGTTCTTCGGCTCGTCGAAGAAGCGGATCGGATGCGAAGGGCCGCCAAGCTTCTCGCCGCCCCTGCCGTAGTTTGCGTCAACGTACATCACGTCGCCTATGAACCCGTTGCGCACGATCATCACCGCCGTGCGGAACACGTCCCAGCTGCGCTGCATCGAACCGGTCTGGAACACTCGGCCGTACTTCTCCTGCGCGGCGATCACCTTTTTCGCCTCGTCCACGCAGAACGTGAGCGGCTTCTCGCAGTACACATCCTTGCCGTTCTTCATCGCCTCCACCGCCATGTAGGCGTGCCAGTGGTCGGGCGTTGCGATGCACACCGCGTCAATCGACGTATCGCGGAGGACGTCGCGGAAATCGGCTACTGCCTTGCAGTCCGTGTTGCCGTAGCATTCGTCAACGGCCTTCTTGCCGGCTTCGCGGCGCGTCTTGTCGCAATCGCACACCGCCACCACCGTGACGTAGTTCGGCACCTTCTCCGTCCCTTTCGCCTTGCCGAGGAAGGACGGCAGAAGCGCGGTGCGCATCTGGATGCCGTAGCCGATCATCGCCACGCGGCGCTTCTCGCCCGGCTTGAGCTGGCGAGCGCCAATCTTGTTCGTGCCCGTTGCACATCCGGCCAGCGCAGTGGCTGCGGCTGTGCCGAAGAGGAAGTTCCTTCTGTTCAGATTCATCGTTTACCTTTCGTTAGTTCACCATTGATGAAATTGTTTGTTGCCGCGTATTGTACCACAAATCGGACTGTCGGTGTGCTCAAATGGCTATCGGAGCGGATTTTCTCACTATGCCCAGGTAGCGCAGCATCTCCACCACCATGTCAATGTTCACCGGGAACGGCTTCTCCATGCGCACTGTTGCGTACACCGCCTTCCAGAACGCCTCGTTCGCCGGCATCGCGTCAGGAAGCGCAAGCTCGTCATCGATCACCTTTATCCGTTCGCAAGGCTCCTCCAGCGGCGGCAAAGCCACGCTGCTGCGATGGTTTTGGAAGCGCTGGCTGGGATCGATGATGCGGTAGCGCCCCGTAGCCGCTCCTGGCATTGCGGCGAACGATCCACGCGTGCCGCGAAGCAGGATCGCCGGCTCGTCGGCGCCTACGGCAGCGCAGTTCGCCTCAACGTCGGCGGTTATGCCGTCTGCCGTGCGGAGCATGATGTGCACGTAGTCCTCGGCGTCGCCAAGGGCGACAAGCTTCTTGATTTCGCTCCACATCTGGACTGGCGGCGCCTTGAGGAGGGTGAGCGCCTGCAGCACAGGCTCCTGCGCCGCAAAGAACGTTGCGCCGCCGCTCCGCTTTCTGGTGGCCTGCCAGTCATCGCGCCGCTGATAGCAGCCCTGGCGGATGCGCACGTCGTACAGATCGCCGATGCGCCGGCGCGTTCGCGCCAGCGACGCAAGCCTGAACTCCGGCGAGAACAGGGCCGGCGTTGCGGCGATCAGCCGGTTCCCCGACTTCACCGCCGCCCCGCGCAGAACGATCGCCCCCTCATGGGTAGTGGCTATCGGCGTCTCGCAGACGGTCCAGAGATTGCGCCTGAGGCACTCAAGAGCAATAGCCTCATGGTCAAGCGATGGCGTGGCTATCAGCACCAGGTCGAGATCCGGGTCGTCGATCATGTCCTCGGCGCGGCGGTAGTGCCGCACGTTCTGGAACATGGCCTCCACCCTGTCGCGACGCGGCTTCTCAAGGTCGCAGACCGCCGATACGCGGAACAGCCCGTCAAGCTTTGCGATGGCGGGCAGATGCCTGAACACCGCACTGCGCCCACAGCCGATCACCCCAACCGAAATCTCGTCAGTCACCGCCATCGTCAGCCGAGAAGTTCGTTTACCTTCTTCATTACCGCGAACGCATCGGCAACATACACGACATCCGCCTTGCCCTGCGCCCATCCGCAGTTCGCGTCAAGATTTACGGCGCGGCGCTCGTTTACGAAGCGCCAGCCGACCACGTGCGGCTCCTCGCCGTGGCAGCATGTGGAAAGCCCCTTCTGGTGGCGCGGCGTTGCGCCTGTCTGCCCCACCTGGTTCATGTGGCTCATGAACTTGAATGCCGCCGCCGCTTCAGGCATGTCAACAAGCGATTTCGACGACCCGAGCGATGCGCCGGACTTCGCGAGGAAGCCTGTGATCGCCGCCGCCGCATCATCGAAGTGGAGCGCCCCGTCAGCCTGCTTCTTCGTCCAGCCCGCACCTGCGACGAAAAGAAGTTTCGCGTCCGGCTTGATCGTGGATTCTCCGCCCGTGCCGGCGTTCTCCACGCCGTTTACCGTTGTGCGCGTTGCCGCGTCCGCGGCCTCGGCGAACTCGCCCATCTCCGCGCCGGACTTTGCGCACAGCTCGTCGAACAGCGACGGATCCGTCACGATCACCCACGGCCGCGCCGCACGGGAGAACGTCGTGAATATGCGCTGACGGTAAACCCAGCGCCGCGCAAGGACCTTGCCGTCGGCCACCTCAACGTCAACCACGTTGGTGTCGATCTCTGCGCCGGCGCGCATCGCCGCCGCAGCCGCCGAACGCTTCACCCGCGAATTCCCCGGCAGCAGCACGATCTCCGCGCCGCTCGCCTTGATCGCTTCCGCAAACGCCGGCACGTCCTTTGAGAACGTCCCGTTCCCCTCTACCTTGAAAGCAACGATTTTCATTCCTTGATCCACTCCACGATTTCCTTGGCTATCTCATCCACCGGCATGTCCTTCTTCACGACCGTGTCGCGCTTTGCCGCCGGAACCTCCGCCTTCTCCCACGCGATGCCGCCCGTGCCGACGTTTGCCGCCGGCGCCTTCATCAGCGCCGGCATAACCCCGCGCATGTTCATCATGCCCGTCTGCGGGTTGTTCGGCGGCTCCGGCAGGTTTCCGGTGGCCCAGCCGATCGCCGCTGGGAAGCCCTTGCACGTGGACGAGAGGTATTTCCCGCCCTCGATCCGCTCCTTCACCGTGAAGGAATCGTCGTCGGCTACCTTCAGCTCGTCAACCGCGTTGAAGAACTCCGTTATGCCAAGCTGCTCGGCGACGAACTGCAGCGTAACGCCCGCGTCGCGGGACGCGCTGGAACAGCCGCCGAACACGAAATCCGGCGCAGCAGGCATTGCCTTGATCGCCTTCGCAAGTTCCGCCGCCGTCTCCTTCGCATCGGTGAATCCGCCGGCAGGGGCATTCACCGCAAGCAGTTCAAGCGGCACCTTCTGGGCGACCGTCATCATCAGCTGCTGAAGCTTCGCCTTCGGGCCAAGCGCCGCAAGCGTCACCTTCGAGCCGGGACGCGTCTTCGCGAGCGCCGCCGCCTCGTATAGCGCACATGCCGCCCACGGATCAAGCACGGACGGAAGCATCTGTTCATTCTTAAGGCCGGGCCCTTGCGGGGTCTGGACCGGTTCAAGCGTCTGGAGCGGATCGGGCACAAGCGAACCGCACACGACTATGTTCAATGGTTTCGACATTCTCTTTCCACTAACTTTTTTCTCTATAGATGGTGTGCATTATAGCATACTGGCATGGCAGATGCAAACGGAGAACACCGCTTCCCCCCCCCCGGGGTATGAGGCTTTGCCACCCGTAGGGATAGGAGCCTCTTACTCCTGGGGCTAAGAGCCTGTTACCCGTAGGGGTAAGAGCCTCTTACCCGTAGGGGTGGAAGCCCCTTACCCGTAGGGGTAGAGACCACCTTACCCGTAGGGGTAGAAACCACCATACTCATAGAGGCTGGTATCGCCGTCATCGGATGAGGCATAGCCGTCCCACCAAGGTTCGAGCCCTCTTACCATGAGTCTACGACGGCACGAGCAGTGCACCGCCTTGGCGATCACGCTCACGAAAAGCGTCGGATCGAGCGGTGTACCTGCCAGTTGCCATGTGGCGTTTACGTCGCGCATCAAGTCGCCATAGCTGCGATCATGCCCCGCATCCTTATCGAACTCCCCATACTCGCTGAACATGTTCCAATCTCGGCAGTGTTCTCGCCACCACCTGAACACCGCCCGGTAAAGCATGAACGGCGGATATCCGTTAACAATGAGGATGTAGTTCGCCAATATGTACGCCGTGCGTTCGCTGTCACTTGGATATGGGGCAAGCAGCGTGATCCGCGTGAGCAGATCCGCCGCCAGGTAGATTGGGTGCGCCTTCATGCAGTTGACGCGATGGATCGCAAGCGCCACATATTCGCGGTTCTTCATCGGCTCGCGGCAGTAGTGCGAGCCATGGGCAAGCAGGCCATGCACACCTTCCACCAACTTCAGCGAAATCTGCCGCCGCCTCCCTGCGGCGCCAATTATGTATTCCACCGCCTTCTTGTGGTGCAGCACTGCGATTTGCTCGCCTATCGGCTTCCCTCCCACGGCATTTCCGCGCAGGACGCTGCATACGTCGCTGAACGTAAGCCGTGAGGTTTCGAGCGTGTGCATGTGGAACGCAGAACCCCGGATGAAGTATTCGATCGCCTCCCACTCGGACATCCATTCGTCCGCTTCAACGCCCCGCACCGCCGCATCCGCATAGCGAAGAACCATCGCGATATGCTTCGGGATCAACTTCGCCCTGTACTTCCTCCCATCTGGAGGACGGACCGCATTGGTGGGGATGGTCCATACGCCGTTCTCCATCTTCGCGGCGTACACCTTCCCCGCCCGGCACAGCTGCAGAACGCGGCGCTTCGTCATGCCCCAGCGCTTTGCTGTGGTGGCGGCGTCCTGACGGTCGGTTATCCTGTAAATGGGCTTCACCTCATATCCGGCATCAACTTTTAGCATGGACGCGTATTATACACCATGCGGGAAGGATATTCCATGAGATTTGCATTCTGCAAAAATTCCTTCCCGGCAAAAAATTTTGAGGCCAAGCCCAGCAACTCTCATTTGCCAGGTTCATTTGCGGGATTACTTGCAGTATAAAATACTAAAAAAATTTACAGACCCCCGATTTACAGGGTCTTTAAAGGCCTTTCGGATTCCATATATCTAAGAGTAAGTAGAGAGGCTTAACAGCTTAATTGAGGATTGATGTGCTGTCGGGAGACGCACGTCGTTCCTCTTTTTTTATGTCCAAAAATCAAAAATTCAAAAGGAGAATCAAGCATGTATGCAGATCTTAGAATACAGGAATGGGTGTTCAACGCAGACTTGACCACAAACGCAAAACTAGTCCTTTTTGCGCTGATCTACCACGCAGACAAGAACACAGGGGTGACGTTTCCATCGGAGGATACGATTGCCGAAAAAACAAGCCAACACAGGACAACTGTCAGCAAGGCGCTGAAGTTGCTGGTGAAGAACGAGATGATCGAATATCTGGGAAGTTCAGGAAGGAGCAAAGTCTTTCGGGTGAACTGCATAAATGGAAGTTCTCCGCCAAAATCTCAGGATCGTGCCAGAAACAAGAAGAAAAGGATGTCGCGCAGCGCTGCATCTGATGTAGCGGAGAGCGACATCAGATATAGCGCAGAGCGACATCAGGTGTTGCAGAGAGCGACATCAGATATAGCGCAGATCGACACTAACCAAAGCATTGAACAAAAGCAATCAACCAAATCACCAACCAAAGAAAGGAACAGACCGCCGGCGATTCAGCCGACGGTCTTTAAGCAAAGTGGAGAGGGGGTTGGCGAAGGAATTGCCGCCGATGATGAGCGGGAACGGATGTTCGATGAGTTCTGGGCGACGTATCCTGACAGATGCCCGCGCAAGGTGAACAAGGCAAAATGCCGCCAGCTGTACGCCGAACTTGCCGCCACCGCACCTGACGCATCCGAGTTCCACGCAAAGGCGCTCACCGCCCTGAAGCGGTGGGACATCAGCGCAATGTGGAACATGGAGGACGGCAAGTACATCTGTGCGCCATACAGATGGCTGGAAAGCCGTTTGTGGGAGGACTCCCCGGCGCCAGACAAGGCTCTTGCGGCGAAGAAGGCCGAGGCGAACCGCACCTACGACTGGTCTCTCTGCGCGGAGCGTTGCGCGAACTGTGCAGGAGACCGCTGCGGTGTTGGCATAAAGGTGCCGCCGAACCTCGGCGCCTGGGCCTACCCGCCCGAGGAATGCAGCAAATTCCGCGCCGCCAGCTGAGAGGGTCGCGTCTCCCTTGGCCGCAATAGTGCGCGCTGCGCGAGATTTGCATGGGGTGTTGCTGATTACCGGAAGGAAATGTGATATAATTCGCGCAAACAATGGACAGCAAAACCATAAACGATTCGCCTACGGTGCAGGGCGGCGGTTCAGGTGCGGTGCTTGCAAACCGCTACCGGATCGTGCGCCAGCTTGGGCAGGGCGGCATGGGCAGCGTATGGCTTGCGGAGGATACGCAGCTTGACGGCAAACAGTTCGCGATCAAGATGCTGCCGAGCATTCTGGTGAGCAACAAGCGCGCGTACCGTCAGCTGAAGGACGAGGCGCTTGTCGCGATGAAGCTCACGCACCCGAACATCGTCACGCTCCGCGCTTTCGAGGAGAACAACGGCAATCCGTTCCTCGTGATGGACTACATCGACGGCCAGACGCTTGACGACTATCTTGCGGACAAGGGAACGCTTGGCGAGGATGAGGTCATAGGAGTTTTGCGCCCAATCGCCGCCGCGCTGGACTACGCGCACGGCGAGGGCGTGGTGCACCGCGACGTGAAGCCCGCGAACGTGATGATCCGAAAGGACGGGCATCCGTTCATCCTCGATTTCGGGATCGCCCGCGAGATCCAGGAGACGCTTACGCGCGTCACCGGCAAGCTCTCGAGCGGAACGCTGCTCTACATGTCGCCGGAGCAGCTGAACGGCGACACGCCGAAGAAGGAACAGGACATCTACTCCTTCGCGGCGATGGCGTACGAGTGCCTGAAGGGCGAGCCGCCGTTCGTGCGCGGCGCGATAGAGGATCAGATCAAGAACAAGCAGCCAGACCCTCCACCGGGGGGGACGCAACTTGTTGCGTCCGTCATGGCAGGCCTCGCCAAGAAGCCGGCAGATAGGCCGGAGAGCTGCGCGGCGGTGCTGGAGGGTAAGGATTCTAACCGTGTAGAACGTGCAGAACGTGTAGAGGGAAATGTTTCCCGCAGAGACGCAGAGGCGCAGAGCGGTGGGGCGGACGCCCCGCGCCCGCCTCAGGACAATGGTGGGGTGAGGCGTCCCGCCGAGCCGATAGGGGCACGCGTCCCTCGTGACCGCACGGGAGAGTCGCGCCCCGTCGCGACCGTGGCAGGGCGACGTGACCACAAGCCGTCGAGAGTTGTTTTTAGCCGCAAACGCAAAGAGGGCGTGGGCGGCAAAGGAAGCGGCATAGGAAAGGTGCTGGGAATCCTTGCGCTCTTTGCGCTCCTTGCGGCATTGGGCGGAGTCGGCGCGTGGTACTACCAACAGCAGCAGGAAGCTGTGCGGCGCGAACATGCGCGAATTACCGCCGAGCGCAAGGCGCAAGCCGAGGAAGCCAAGCGAAAAGCTGAGGAAAAACGCTTGGAGGCAGCGCAGAAAGCTGCCAAGGCGGAAGCTGCGCAAATCCGCATTGAGGCGCTTGTTCAGCAAGGCAAAGTGTCTTGCATCTCCGATGAGGACGGCTTCAAGGCGCGGAAGGTCGCACTTGCCGATGTGTTCACGCGCGCGGAAGCGCTTTTCGACGAAAAGACGAAACGCTGGAGCGAGGCCGCGCAGGGGTTCTCGAACTATGTCGCTCAGGGCAAAGCACTTATTGCGCTCGACGGTGAACGGGGAACGGCTTCTGAAAAGCGGGCTGAAGCCGTGAACGCAAGAAGCCGCGCGGTGAAAGCCGAGGCCGAAAAGTATGCGCCAACGCGGTGGGGTGAAGCAGTTAAATTGCATGAGACCGCCAATGGGGAGTTCGGTCGGATGGAATTTGCGTCGGCCAAAGACACTTTCGGTTCCGTAGCCAGACAGTTCATTCTGTGCGCCGATGAGGCGAAAGCGGAGCGCGAACGCACAGAGGCTGCCGCGAAGGCGGAGCGGGAACGGCAAGAGGCTGCCGCGAAGGAGAAGTCCGAGCGCGAGGCTCGCGAGCGGGAGCGGCGCGCCAAATGGAGGCAGGAAGGGCGGCAGTTCACGGTCGATGAGCCGTATGGCTTTGCCATGACGATGAAATGGTGCCCGGCTGGGACGTTCACGATGGGAAGCCCGAGTGCGGAGGAGGGACGATACGATGACGAGGTTCAGCATCAGGTAACTCTCACGAAGGGCTTCTGGATGGGCGAGACCGAGGTGACGCAGGGACAGTGGAGGAAGATCATGGACGGCGAGACGGTTGTCGATCTGGTGCGTAAGGGGTTGCAGGACGATACCATTTACAACATTGGCGGCAAGCAGCAGACGCTGCGGCAATATTTGGGAATGGATCGCAATGGCGATCCGATGAACCGCTGCGGAGACCTGAAAGATGATGTGCCTGTCTATTATGTCAGCTGGAACGAGGCGGTGGAGTTCTGCCGGAGGCTGACGCAGCGTGAACGAACCGCCGGACGCATCCCCGACGGCTACGAATACCGTCTGTCGACGGAGGCGGAGTGGGAATATGCCTGCCGCGCCGGAACGACGGCGGCTCTGCCGAATGGGCGTGACATTAGCATATTGGGGCAAAACAATGCTCCAGCATTGGATGACATCGCATGGTACGGCGGCAATTCAAGCGTTGGGTTTGGTGCTGGGCGCGGAGTTGATACGGCAAACTGGCCGGAGAAGCAATATCCTGACGGACGTGCCTTTGCAAGGGAGGTCAAAGGGAAGCAGGCAAACTACTGGGGACTTTACGACATGATCGGCAATGTGTGGGAGTGGTGCAACGACTGGTATGGGGGATATGGATATGGTTCGGCTACCGATCCGACCGGGGCATCGTCAGGTGCGTTTCGTGTCAATCGCGGTGGGAGCTGGAGCAACCGCGCCCGCTACTGCCGCTCCGCGTTCCGCGACAGGTATTCCCCGGGCCTCCGCGACTACTTCCTGGGCTTCCGCGTCGCTCTCGCTCCCGTGTTGCCGGAAGAATATCGAAAGGCGATACAAGCGGAACTTAAAAAGGCCAATGTGGTCACGAAGCACGAGCAATATCAAGTTTCCGAAGTGAAACGTGAAAGACAGCCGGAGAAGAAAGCTGTTGTGTCCACACGAAACGATAAGGGGACGCACAACAAAGTCCAGCTCTGGGAGGGCGGTCCGTACTGGGCCGACAGGAACGTCGGCGCGGAAAGGCCGGAAGACTACGGCTACCACTTCTGGTGGGGCGATACTGTAGGCTACAAGCGCGTCGGCAACGCTTGGGTGGCGAGCGATGGCTCGTCGCAGAACTTTTCGTTTGGCAACGCGCCGACATTCAGGAAGGACGACGCTACGCTTAAACGCGAAGGATGGATTACGGATGATGGCGTCCTTGCGCCGGAACATGACGCGGCGAGGACGCATTGGGGCGGCAGTTGGCGCATGCCGACGGGGCAGGAATTGGAGGATCTCCGCAATAAATGTGACTGGAGTTGGATGACGATGAACGGTGTGAATGGATATGTTGTCCGAGGCAAGGGTGCTTACGCCTCCTACAGCATCTTCCTCCCCTGCGTTGGCCGCGGCTACGGGACTTCGCTCAACGATGCCGGTTGGTACGGCGACTACTGGTCGTCCGTTCCGTACTCGGACAACTACCACGCGGGGGGCCTCGGCTTCGGTTCGAGCCGCCACTACGCGAGCTACAGCAGCCGCTACTTCGGGCGGTCTGTTCGCCCAGTCCAAGGGTTCACCAAATAGCGAGCAACGCGAGCGCATCCAATTCTTCAGTTCTTCAATTCTTCAACATTTCCCCCACTGCCATCCCATAGGGGCTACTGCGCTGCTCGGCGGGAGGGACGCAATCCTTTGCGTCCGAAACCGGTCGCAAACCGGTCGCAGATCGGTCGCAATAAAATGCGACCCTCCCATGTGCCAACAATGCGCGTTGCTCGTGTGTGGCTCATCGGTAGGCGCAAGCGGGAACGCTTGCGCCGTATCAAACGGCATGTGCCGATAGCGGGCAAGGGGCGAGGCGGCGCGGATGCGAACGGGAGCGCGCGAGGACGGCTGGATGCGCAAGACGCCGCCGAAACGGCGGTGTATGGCGCAGGGAGGTATTCCGAACAAGCGCCACGCAGCGCAGGCGCGGATGGATTGCGCAGACCAAGGCGGGCGAGTCGCGCGGGCCGCGAGCGGAGCGCCGCCGAGAACCGCAGGACGCAGATGTGCCAACCGTGGCGGATAACGCGCCCGCCGCGCCGAGCGGCCTTGATGCAGAGGCGCGGATCGCTAAGC
>Ga0310694_10002631_pt1 | contig 18168 bp, 17 predicted proteins | sample 174DNAGHGhighgp2_FD_203884 | JGI IMG/M metagenome (GOLD analysis project Ga0310694, IMG submission 203884) | Sheep rumen microbial communities from Palmerston North, Manawatu-Wanganui, New Zealand - 1742 DNA GHGhigh gp2 (v2) (version 2) | ecosystem: Host-associated > Mammals > Digestive system... | reverse complement strand
AAGGCTCGTTGACCTTGTTGGCTAGGTCAAGCGACGAACTGCCCGTAATGATAAGCTGTACATCTGGAAAATTGTCCGTCAGCAATTTGCTCTTGAGCCCGATATCTTCGATGCGCTGGGCCTCGTCGATAACGACAATATCGTTTTTCCCAAGCATACTCCGATAACGTTCCACCGTAATGTTCGCCATCAGCGTACGGGTCTCCAAATTGTCGCCGTTCATCCAAAGCACATTTTCCTGCCCTTTCAGACAATCTTTCAGCAGGGTGGTTTTGCCTACCTGACGGGCTCCGATCAGCACAATAGCTTTCCCAAGATGCATCTTTTTTGCGACTACATCGCTCATTATCCGACTAATATGCATTGTTTATGTATTAATATTACAATGCAAATATACTAAATTCTGTGAATATAATCATCAAAATATTATAATTTTTTGCTGAATACGCTCTCAGAATATCCATTTACTTTATTGCACAAGCACCTCCTTTAGTTTGCTCCATTTGGCTATTTCCTTTTCACAATTTTCACGATTGAAATAGTATGCCATTTCCTCAATAGTCAAATCCAGAAGGAAATCCGATTCCGCTGGCCCTATTCCAAGTATCGAGCGTAATCTTTTGCTTGCCTGTTTCTCTGAGGGTGAATTTTGCACCGTGCTGGCAACTTCCTCGATGTCATAGTTTATCTGTCCAAAGACCGCCAGTTCTGCCAGACGCGTATCTATATACTCTGTGGTGATAGGCAGCACCTTTATGTTGATGGTGCCGTCCTCCGATGTCGTGATGATTGGTTTTGCGTAAAGTTCCACATCTTCAATTATTTAAAATATCTTGTGTCTCTTGAAGTATACGTCTCATAACAGTCATACGCTCTATCTGTTTGGGGTATTCTTCTTCGTCGAAGAAAAGCGGAACATACTTCATAGGAATGTTCAATGCGAATTCCGCCTGTTGTCGCGATACACCATACTCGTCCATCATCTGCTGAACGCTGCCAATCTTCTTGTCCGGCCGGTTGACTGTAATGTCGGCTATCACCTGCGTGCTATAATCAATCTTTTCAATCCCCGAGGCCTTCTCAATAAGTGCATCAATGTATTCGGGAGTAATCTCCACGGGTTTCAACGGTTCCCCATTTTCGCCACAGGCTTCATAATCAATGTATAGCTTCATAACAATATAGATTTATTATTTATTTCGAGATGCAAAAATACAGCAACAATATGCCATATCATGACATACACATTAACTTTCTTTACTCGAATGTAAGATTGTTTCAATCATATTGACTATCATCGCATAATACACCTATTGGTTTTGCTCCCCTTTTGCTCCTCTTTTCATCCTCTTTTGGGTGCCTATATGCTTCCCTTGTGGTAACTATAGAGCTCCTTCAGTGTACGTAGTACCGACAACTGGGATGGAGTAGTGCATGTGGGGACAGAGGGCATGGATGGAATTACCATCCTGCACCAGCGTTCCCACCTACCAGATATCTCTTCAGTACGGTCACACTAAATATATTTAATCCCACTCTAAAGCACTATCAATATATTGTCTCGGCCTATCTATTTCAAAACCGCATCCAGGACAGATAACAGGAACTGCTTTATCATAATATCCGCCACAAACACACTTAAGGTTCTTATATACAAGGAACTTATCTGTTGTCCACAACTCCTTGCCGCATTTGTCGCAGTGCAACACCTCTATTCGTTTTCCAACACCGTCGTTCCAATAGAATTCGTTTTCGCATTTTGGGCAATGAATGTGAAAAGAACACCCCATCTCTTAAGTTCCATATTTGTAATTAAAAAAAGCAATATTCACGTTCCCAACGCTCAGCCTTATCAAAATAGCATTCCTCCGGATTAGTACGCCAGTGTTCACGTTCAATCTGATCGAGTATAGTATCATCATATTTATATTCGTCCGACACAATCCAGCAACTTTCAATATAATGCTGTCCCTTATAATCGAACCCAGATTTACAAGTCTTTTTCACACTCTTTTTCAATTCCTCCGCCAAGAGTCGAATCAGCTCGTCGTTATCCAAGCATCTGATTCTGTCATACATAGGACGGCCTAACGCATCATCTCCCATGATCATCCGCCAGATATAGCGGAATATAACCCAGTGGATACGACTGCGGTATATCTCACTTCGGTCTTCAGCATAACGCTCTATGGCACATTTCAAGTTACCGCCTTTCTGCACAAATCCGGCGAGTATTATAAGTTTTCCATCCAGTGTACTATAGGACCACTCGTGTGAACAATCGTCCCAAATCTCGCGTGAGGAAGCCAAACGAGCTTCGTACTCCCTCAAATCACAGTCGTAAGGTTTAAAGAACTTTTCCATAAGTCATATTTTTTTGCTTGTCTTTTTCTGATTGCAAAAATACAAAGCAGGAGTGCCATATTGTGACACTCCTGCAAAAAAAACATTTTTTGATGGTGTGTTAATTATAAAATGACATTTTAATCAATGCTTTTCTTATCCTCCAAAACATCTAATATCATTTGGAACTGGTCTTGATTGGGGGCGTTTTCATCCATCAAATTCCGCTGTGAAAGCTTTTGGCACCGGGGATTACGATTGTACAAAAACCTATCTTTGTACTTATCGCTATGCATCTCCTGTCTAATGAGTTTTTCCCATTGCTCTTTAGCACGCATCACAAGAAAGAGCGCATGTGTTTCTTCAAGTAGATGAATTATTATCTCTTTTGTAAAATCTTGAGTTCCCAAACGATCCTCGCCATCCCATGAGTCATAATTCTTCGAAGCATATGGGATAAACTGTATCAATCCTATTTTGTCAAGATAATTGTCATTTATTTTTGCAATATCAGACAGTTGCTTTGTCCAATAACCATTATCCAATACGTCATCCACCTTTTTGTCTTTGGAAATAATACGACATCCGTCTTCCAAAAATAGATTGTCTTTCGATAGTTTAATGAATTCCTTTTGAAATTCGGGACTCAGCATGTCAAACAATGTCCTGTTGACGCGTTCATTGAATCCTGGATTGAGACTCAAAATGACAAGTTTGGGATTTTTTAGATTGCCGCGATAGGGCTTGGGCAATTTATTGTACACAAAAGTTTTATTTTTTTTACCATTATCATGCCTAGACATAGCTTCTACGTCATCAGGATGGATAAATTCGTAATCCCAGGCAACAATACGGCATAGGATTTCGTCGTCAGATTTATCCTGAAAATAATCCTTCCAAGGATTATGTTTCTTTAAATTCTCATATTTAGGATAAGCCTTTTTAACCATAACTCTTTTATTTAGTATTTTACTATAAATGCTGGTACGTTTTATGATTAATTTATTGAATTATATTTCGGTGTGGAGACTCCCATCCAATTCTATCCTCGCAAAAATCCTTCCGTTTGCAGTTCTTACAGCGATGGCCTTGCCAAACCCTGTCGAGGTGGTCGGCGGCGGCATCGACCAGCAATGGCTCGTCGGTGAGGATGCCTGCCTCGAAGTTGCGGTTGTTGTCGCCTTTCATACCCATGCCGGCACCAGTGAGGTTTGCGGAGCCGATATAGGCTACCGCGCAGTCGAAAATCATTATCTTGAAATGCACTCGCGGACAGAGTCTCCGTTCCAACCTGCTCCACAAGCCTGGATACTTGTCGAAGTCCTCGCGGAAGTTCTCACCCGGCTCTTTGGCATGCAGCCGACGAATGTCGACACCGCGCTTGAGCAGCTTGTCGAGCACCGACAGGAACGGCACCACATCCCGACCACCCTCCACATACAAGTCCTTCAGGTCGGCAGTACCAATCCACAAATCGTGCTTGACCTTCTCACAAAATGCCAACACCTTTGTGTAATGCTCCTTGTCTGCGATGTAGTGTATCAATTCCTATGAGTTTTTGTGAAGTTAGGATGAGTGTTAAGAAAGATTTGATATGCATTAGTCACACTATTATACCATTCTTCGGAACTCTTTCTTGCACTAAAATGCCAATTATTGATGGCTATCTTGTTTTCTTTCGTATCATAATATACCCAACCATCATCATCAACCCATCCACTATCATCCCTTTTATCTAAACCTTTGTAACACTCACTCTTTAAGAAATTCAGCAATAAGTTACCACTTTCTTCTATGCAATCCGAATAGCCACAACAAACAATTATATCTGCATCTAAATTTAGTATCTGTTCTTTAAGTAACTTTTTGTCTCTTTCTATATAATACCTTAATGTGTTGTTTGAGACAGAATTGCCGCCAGCTTCTTTCTTCGCATTAATTCTCGCAATAGGAAACGTATTGTATAGTTCAATCGCCTGTTCATTTGTAAATATATAATCAGCTTTGTATCCTGGCTTTGTGTTGACTAATCCATATAACTGATACATTAGATTTCGAAAGAATGCATAGGATAGATTGCCTGTTTCTCCCCTAACATCCCAAGCGTCATATCCACCTGCATTTTGATCCTTTGTTAGAAATAGAACTCGCAATGGAGCTTTATTCCACATTTCGTTTTCTTGTTTTCCATCAGAATAGCGTTCAGTGCCATTCTCTATCGTCTTGATTACTCCACGATACATTATCCCATCATCAGCAAAATTTGTCTCATGCCACTCTTCATTGTGTTTCCTCCATTTTTCGAGAATTCTTTCATTCTCAGCAACAAAGACTTTCATAATGCATTAAATAGTTGTTTGTTTACTATGCAAAAATACGAATATTTTCTGATACAGGTGCATATTATCCTTCAAACAGTATGGGGTCGACATTCGTGTTTAGCTGGTAGTTGAAGGCGTAGGTGGTCATGCGAAGGAGGTCGGGGATGGAATAGTTCATGTGGGTGCAGAGGGCGTGGATAGCGTAGCAAATGCAGATGTGATCGAGTTGTGGTATGCAAAGGGGGCCTTCGGCCCAAGTCTGGCCGTCGTCGAGGTTGCAGATATGGTCACCACAGCACCAGCAGATGTCGTCGAGCCGCGCGTTCTCGCCGATGACCCACAGCATCTCGTTCCACCGCGAGCCATAGAAGGCATCCTCTTCCATTGTGAAGAGGTGCGGATCATCATAGTTGTGACTATAGAGGAGCGTGGTCTCCAACTCAAAAGGCTCACCGCCGAGGGTGTGGATGGCGGACATCTGCTCCTGCAGCGTGCGGTGGCGCTCGTTCAGCTGCTTGGTCAGCGCCAGCAACCGCTCGTTGACCACCTCGAAGCGCCGCACCTCGGCCTCGGTGGCATGCTTCGTAAACATCTCATTGAGGATCCACTGCCGGGTGCCGAGATGGTCGTTGATTACCTCCTCCGTCGCCTTGTTCCAATAGCCCTCGAAGGGCTTGGCAATACGCAGGATATAATCCTCGCAATCTTGCAGCCGCTTGCGCAGCTGGTCAATAGTGTCTTTATGATATTGCATATTTTTATTTTTTATTCGACTGCAAAAGTACAGCATCCGTGTGCCAAATTCTGGCACACCAAAAAAAATCCATTCGGATAAAAAAGAACATATCCTCGCAATTATTACAAATGCAATAATTCCGCAAAACACTACGAGCGAACAGTTTGTCACTTTACCCTATCCTATCCGGTCGCCACAGAAGTCCTTGCGGCGGCAGGCCTTGCAGTGGCGGCCCTGCCTGACGCTGCGGAGGAGAGCAGGACGATGATAATATATGAGTCGCCATACCGCTATTTAGTGAAGTTGCTGGAGCAGCTGATGGAGGTGTTAGGCGAGGAGCGTCAGGTGAGTGTAAGCCGCGAGATCAGCAAGATGCATGCTGAGACGGTGCGAGGCAGCCTGCGAGAGGTTCATACGCACTTTGCGGGTGGCGAAGTGCGAGGTGAAATAGTAGTCGTGCTTTCAGGGGGAGAATGATTGTTTGGACGGCTTGACGGGGGCATACTGAGTTTTCTGTTTTTGTGGTGGGAAGAGTTCAGCTGGGACTGACATTTTGTCAGACAGGAGAGGTTGGAATATTTTTTGCATGGATAAGGTCAGAAAATAAAAAAGACAAAAATCCATGAAAGGCAACCTAAATGTACAGACGGAAAATATATTTCCGGTCATCAAGAAGTTTCTTTATTCGGACCATGAGATTTTTCTGCGTGAGCTGGTCTCGAATGCAATAGACGCTACGCAGAAGCTGAAGGCGCTGTCGTCGCGCGGTGAGTTCAAGGGCGAGCTTGGCGACTTGACGGTAGAGGTGAAGATAGACAAGAATAAGCTGGTCATCAGCGACCATGGCATCGGCATGACGGAGGAGGAGATAGAGAAGTACATAAACCAGATAGCGTTCAGCGGCGCCAACGACTTTTTGGACAAATACAAGGATGTTCAGGAGAACCTGATAGGCCACTTCGGGTTGGGGTTCTACTCGGCGTTTATGGTGGCCGACAAGGTTGAGATAGAGACGAAATCGTACAAAGAGGCTCCGGCAGTGCACTGGAGTTGCGACGGGAGCCCTGAATTCGAGATGAAGGAGGGCAAACGCAAAGAGCGTGGCACGGACATCATACTGCATATAGCCGATGACTGCAAGGAGTTTCTGGAGGAGCACCGAGTGCTGGAGCTGCTGAAGAAATACTGCCGCTTCATGCCTGTGGCAATCCGCTTCGGCGAGGAGAGCAAATGGGAGGACAGCGAGACGGAATTTGACGAGGTGGACGACGGCAAGGGTGGCAAGAAGAAGCAGCCGAAGCGAGTGGAGAAAAAGGTGCCGCGCATCATCAACAACACGGAGCCCGCATGGCGCAAGAAGCCGAGCGAGCTGAGCGATGAGGACTACAAGAAGTTCTACCACGAGCTGTACCCGATGAACTTTGAGGAGCCGCTGTTCCAGATACACCTGAACGTGGACTACCCGTTCAACCTGACGGGCATCTTGTACTTTCCGAAGGTGCGCAAGACGATAGACCCGAACCGTAACAAGATACAGCTGTACTGCAATCAGGTGTTTGTGACGGACAGTGTGGAGGGCGTGGTGCCTGAGTACCTGATGCTGCTGCACGGCGTGCTGGACAGTCCGGACATACCGCTGAACGTGAGCCGCAGCTACTTGCAGAGCGACAGCAATGTGAAGAAGATAGCGCAACACATCAGCAAGAAGGTGGCTGACAAGCTGGAGGAGATGAGCAAGCAGCGCGTGGAGCTGAAGGATGCAGACGGCAACGAGGTGCCAGACGCTCCGACGCAGCTGGAGGAGAAGTGGGACGACATAAAGATATTTGTGGAGTATGGCATGCTGACGGAGGAGAAGTTCTGCGAGCGCGCTATGAAATTCGCGTTGCTGAAAAACACTGAGGGACAGTACTTCAAGCTGGACGACTACCGCGAGAAAATCAAGGCGTTGCAGACGGACAAGGACAAGAACGTCATCTATCTGTACGCCACCGACGTCGACGAACAGCACGCCTACATCGCCAAGGCCAAGGAGAAAGGCTACGATGTTCTGCTGATGGAAAGTGTCCTCAACTCGCACTATATCAACCTGCTGGAGCAGAAGATCGAGAAGACACGCTTCGTTCGCGTCGATGCCGACACGGTCGAAAAACTGATTGCCCACGACGACGCCATCCCCGAAAAGCTGACCAAAGAGGAGCAGGACAAACTGCGCCCCATCATCGAGAACGAGGTCGACAAGGCCCGCTTCACGGTGCAGCTGGAGAGTATGGAGAGCGACGACCAGCCGATGGTAATCACGCAGAACGAGTTCATGCGCCGCTACAAGGAAATGAGCCAGACGAGCGGTGGTGGCATGGGTTTCTACGGCGAGATGCCCGACAGCTACAACTTGGTTGTGAACATCAACCACCCGCTGATAGGTCAGGTGCTGGCAGAGCAGGACGCCGAGAAGCAGAAGCGGCTGGTGCACCAGCTGACGGACTTGGCGCTGCTGAGCAACGGCCTGCTGAAAGGCGAGGCGCTGACGGAATTCATCAAACGCTCGGTGGAAATCATCAAATAGCGCTCGGAACATACATCGAAAGAAAGAAAAATGGGAGCAAAAAGGACTGCTTCCATTTTTTTTATTACTTTTGCAAAAAAAAATGCGATGCATAGAATCATGCGAATTATGATGATAGCCGTTGTGGCGCTTGCGGCCGCCGGCTGTGTGAGGACTGAGAGTCAGGACATCGACGCGTTGCGGCGGTCGCGGGTTGACGGCTTGAACAAGGAGTCGTTCAGGCTGCGCTATGACGACGCGCGGCGTAGCGAGCGCTATGCGCGGTGGGCGTTGCGATACATAGCAGACAGCCTGCCGGCATACAGCGACGGTAGGCTGAGGGCGTGGAACAACCTGGCGACGGCATACTTCAACCAGGCGAGGTATGACTCGGTGGAGGCATACGTGGACTCGGTGTTGAGCTTTGCAGGCCGTGCGCCGAACAGGGAGATAGAGCAGGTGCTGTCGCGGCTGATGATGGCTCGATTGTTGCAAAGGAACTGCGACATAGCGTCGTCGTACCAGTTGCTGCACGACATAGAGTCGTCGGGGAAGCTGGACAGCAGGAGCGTGATGCGGAGGAGTTCTCCCCTACTCTACGACCTGGCCTGCAGCGAGTTCTACATAACGACGACGATACTGAACTACCACTACCGCAGCAAGTCGCAATATGAACAGTCGGAGCTGCTGACGGAGATGGAGCGCAGGCGTGGGGAGCTGCGTTGCGACTATGCGGAGGACATGTCGCTGAACTATGCGATAGCGTATGGATACTACGCGCTGTGCAGCGACACGACGAACCAGCCGCAGTACCTGCACAAAATGCTTGAGTACAGCCTGGAGAACATGCGCATACTGGGCGACAGCGCGCGTTACAGCAGCTATCACTTGGCGAACACGTACCAGCTGATAGGTTTCATGCTGTGGAGCAAGAACTTGAAGGAGGCGTCGTGGGAGGAGAACAGAGAGCTGTACGGTGAGATAAGGCGGAGGACGGTGGAGACGTTCGGCTTCGACCTGGACAGCGTTGGCGACGACGGCTATGCGTTCCTGAAGGAGGCCGCGTCGCTGTTCTGGCTACACGAGGACCCGTACCAGCGGTTGGGCGCGGTGGTTGCGGTGGGCAGATACTGCATGGGTCACGGTGACACGGCGACGGCGCGGCGCTATTTTTCGGAGGCGCTGTATGACAGCACGCTGCTTGGGATAGCGCCGAAATTCGAGGCGCGGCTGTACGAGGGTCTGCTGACGAGCGGCAGCGCGGAGAGCCAGGAGGAGGTGTCGGAATGGACGCGGAAGGAGCTGAGCCTGCTGGAATACATAAAACAGAATGAGAAGGCGGACTTTGTGCTGCAGCAGGAGCTGAGCGACGCGCACCGTCACAGCACGACGTTCATGGTGTTCACGGCGGTGCTGCTGGTGCTGGCAGTGGCGCTGACGGGCACGTTGCTGCTGTTGCGTCGGCGGACGAAGGCGCTGCAGGAGGAGAAAACGCAGCTGCAGGCGGCGAAGCAGCAGGACGTGGAGAGGATAGCGAACGTGGAGACATGCCTGTCGGTGCTGCGCCACGACATCACGCCGTTTGTGACGTACCTGCAGAACGACAAGCTGCCGGAGGAGCTGAAGAGAGAGGTGACGGGTCAGCTGGTGCGTACGTTTGAGAACATCAAGAGCTGGACGAACCTGTCGATACCGAGCGGGATGCAGTTCCGCCTGAGCGAGTTCGGGTTGCAGGAGACTTTTGACAGCGTGAGAGGGAGCATCAACAACATACACGGGGAGAAGGTGCGGCTGAAGTTCAGGGAGACGCGTCTGAGGGTGAGTGGCGACAGGCTGCTGACGGAGATAATGCTGCGGAACCTGGTGAACAATGCCGTGCAGCACACAGAGGCTGGTATGATAGAGGTGGCGGCGGAGTCATACGCTGAGGACGGCCGCTTTGTGCACATCACGGTGAAGGACACGGGAGCTGGGATGAGCGCGGAGCAGCTGGAGAGCCTTTTCCGCTCGGACAAGAAGATAAAGGGTACGCCGGAGGCCGGCTACGGGTCGGGCTTCGGGCTGATACTGTGCCGCTACATAATAAAACGGCATGACGACCACACGCTGCGCGGGTGCCGTATATGGGCCGAGAGCGAGGAGGGACGAGGCAGCACGTTCCACATCGTGCTGGCGGCGGCGCAAGAAGAGCGGCGCGGAGAACAATAAAACGGAGCGACGCGCGTTATGGAGAGAAATGAAAAAGGACGCCCTATGTCAGAGAAAATCACGATAATGATAGTTGATGACGAGCCGATAATACGCAAGGCCATCAAATATGAGATAAACGGGAGCCACGCGACGGTGGACTGCCGCGTGGACGACGACGGCCATGTGGAGCAGCGCGAGCTGGAGGTGCTGGACACCTTTGCGGACGGGCCACAGCTGTTTGCGGCGCTGAACGCGTCGGCGTCGAACCGGCCGGACTACCTGCTGGTGGACATGGAATTTCAGGGCGAGCCGACGGGTGGCATATTCATAGCCGAGCGCGTCAAACGCCAATACAAGAAGCTGGATGGCAGCGATATACGTATAATCATCCTGTCGGGACGATTTGACAACCCGCTGCAGAGCGAGAGGGACCGCCTGTCGCGAATAAAAGACATCGGGGGGGTGGTGTTCGAGGCGCTGCACCGCGGAGCGGACGCTTTTGTGAGCAAGAATGCGACGGGAGGCTTCTCGATAGAGAACATAGTGCGTGCGATATCGTGTCTGGAGCGCGGTGAGAAATACTACTTCAACTATCCGGTGATGCTGACGCTGAAGGAGGCTGCAGAGCTGTATTTCGAACAGGAGAAGCACCCAGCGATAAGCGAGCCCATAGGCGACGAGGAGCGTGAGATACTGCTGCTGGAGGCGGCGGGATGCACGGCACAGGAGATAGCCATGCGGCTGACGGAATGGAACGAGAACGAGAAAAGCATACAGGAGAAACAGAAGGAACTGAGCCGGAAATTCGGGATCGTCAACAAGTCGGGCGCGCGGATAGCCAAGGCGATACAACACGGCATAATCAAGGCGGCAGACATAAAATACCTGAAACGCTGAAAAGAGAACAAACAAGCATAAAATATTTATACAAAACAAAATACCATGCGCTACGAAGTAGATTTTCTTGTCATAGGCTCGGGCATCGCCGGTCTGAGTTTTGCGCTGAAAGTGGCGAAATACGGCAAAGTGTGCATCCTGACGAAAGGCAACGCCGCGGAGGGCTCGACGAAATATGCCCAGGGTGGCATAGCGGCGGTGATGTACGACACGGACAGTTTCGACAAACATATAGCAGACACGCTTGTGGCCGGCGACGGCATCTGCGACCGCGATGTGGTGGAGATGACCATCCGCGAGGCGCCGGAACGAATACGAGAGCTGGTGCAATATGGTGTAAACTTCGACAAGGCGAAGGGTGGAGAACGCTTCGACCTGCACCGCGAAGGCGGCCACTCGGAGTTCCGCATCCTGCACCACAAGGACAACACGGGCGAGGAGATAGAACGCGGACTGCTGGAGGCCGTGCGCGAGAACCCGAACATAGAACTGCGTGAGAACCAGTTTGCTATAGACATAATCACACAACACCACCTGGGACAGCGCGTCACGAAACATACGCCGGGGATTGAATGCTACGGCGTCTACGCGCTGGACACGCGTACTAACCAGATAGACACGTACTTGGCGAAGGTGACCCTGCTGGCTACGGGTGGCATGGGGAACGTGTACACGACGACAACGACGCCCATCATCTCGACGGGCGACGGCGTGGCGATGGTACACAGGGCACGCGGTGTGCTTAAAGATCTGGAATTCGTGCAGTTCCACCCGACGAGCCTGTACAACCCCGCCGAGAAACCAGCATTCCTGATTACCGAGGCTATGCGTGGCGCGGGGGCAATACTGAAGGACAGCAACGGGAAGGAATTCATGCAGAAATACGACAAAAGGCTGTCGCTGGCCCCACGCGACATAGTGGCGCGTGCCATAGACAACGAGATGAAACAGGCCGGCGTGGAGCATGTGTGGCTTGACGCACGTGGCATCGGGAAGAGGGAACTAATCAATGGATTTCCAACAATATATGCCAAATGTCTGGAACAGGGCATAAACATCACCAAGGACATGATACCCGTCCGCCCGGCGGCACACTACCAATGCGGTGGCATAGCGGTGAACAGCAAAGGCCAAAGCAGCATAAAGCACCTGTATGCCGCGGGAGAATGCTCGTGCACGGGGTTGCACGGTGGCAACCGTCTAGCAAGCAACTCATTGCTTGAAGCAGTAGTGTATGCGCACAATGCGGCAATGGACGCGATAGAGCAGGTAGAAACGGGGCAGCTGAGCCTAAAGAAAGAGGTTCCAGATTGGGATGCAGAAGGGATGGTGCTCAATGAGGAGATGGTGCTTATAACACAGACAAAGAAGGAGTTGCAAGAGATAATGACCAACTATGTGGGCATAGTGAGAAGCGACCTACGCCTGAGACGCGCATTCGACAGACTGAATCTGATCTTCCGCGAGACCGAGGAGCTGTACAACCGGAGCGTACTCACCGAGCCGCTGTCGGAGCTGAGGAACCTGATAGCATGCGCCTATCTGATTATAAAACAGGCGATGGCGCGTCGCGAGAATGTGGGGTTGCACTACAGCATAGACCTGGTGAAAAACAAGGAGAATGATTGAAAGACATCAAAGCGCTGAGAATTAAACCAATCAAATGCCGAAAGAAAAAAAACTTCAGAAAAAGAGGCGGAAAAAAAGAACTAATTAAAAAAAACAATTAACTTTGCATGTTCTATGTGTTTGTGAAAAAAAACATAGACAACTGAAAGACTGAAAAATAATACATTTTTATTAACAACATAAAATAATAGTTATGTCATTATTGTCAACATTATTGGAGATGTCGGCCGAAGCCGCAAAATACATCGGAGTACTTGGTGCCGGATTCGGAGCAGGTATGGCCTCGATTGGCGCAGGTCTCGGCATTGGTAAAATCGGTCAAGGTGCAATGGAAGGCATAGCCCGCCAGCCGGAGGCAGCAGGCTCGATCCGTACCACCATGATTATTGCAGCCGCACTGGTAGAAGGTGTTGCCTTCTTCGCAGTGGTCATCTGTCTGCTTGCCGTTCTCTAAGCGACCGGCAAAACTGGTGTGGTGCCGAAGGCGATGGGCCGAAGCACCACACCATTTACAGAGAAAAACAAAAAGAAAAAAAATAATATCATAATATGAACAACCCGTTAGTAAGTCCCGGACTTGGCGTGATAGTATGGATGTTAGTTGCTTTTGGCATATTGGCATTCATCCTTATGAAATGGGGGTGGCCCGTAGTTCTCAAAGCCCTGAACGACCGCGAGAAGGCCATCAACGACCAGCTCAACGCTGCCGAGAAAGTGAAACAGCAGATGGCGGAGCTGAAAGCCGACAACGAAAAGCTGCTGAACGAAGCCAAGATGCAGCGCGATGAAATACTGCGCAACGCCCGTCTCACAGGAGAGCAGCTGATAGAGGACGCCCGTCAAAAAGCCACGGTCGAAGCAGACCGCATTGTTGAGAATGCCCGCGAGAACATCAACTACGAGAAACTCAAAGCGATGCACGACCTCAAGAACCAGATTGCCTCCCTGTCGATAGAGATAGCCGAGAAACTGATAAAGCAAGAGCTGTCGGACAAGCAGAAAGCTAATGACTTTATTGCCGGCGAATTGGAACGTGCAAAGCTGAACTGACCTGACTGAGAAAAAGAGAAGGAGAGCCAAACAAATCACATTTTCAAATCAAGCCGTGGAAGACTACAGAATTAACAGAAATTACGCACGAGCATTGTTTCTTGTGGCATCGGAGACTGGTCAGCTGGACGCCGCCAATGCCGACATGAGGCTGGTGAACAGTGTGTGCAACGAGAATCATCTGTTGAACACCGTGTTTGCCAATCCCGTGATGCCCGAAGGCAAGAAGGTGGCCATCCTAAGCGACCTTTTCGAGCAGCACATAGCCAAGATCAGCATGCTGTTCCTCAAGTTTGTGGTTCGTAAACGTCGTACCATAAACCTGAAAGGGATATCCAACGCATTCATAGAGATGTATCGCGAGGCCAACAACATAATCCGCACCGACTTAGTCACAGCCGATGAAACAGACGAGCAGACGAGAGAACGTGTGAGGAAGGCCATCGGTGCCTACACCAAGAAAGATGTTGAGCTGAATGCGAAGGTAGACCCCGACATCATAGGCGGCTTCAGCATCACCTTCGACAACAACATGTATGACGCTCGAGTCAGCTCCATGATAGCAAAGCTTTATAAAGAGTTCAGTAAGAACGTATACGAAAGCAAGTTATAAAGCCATAACGCATTAGGCACCAAAGCATATTATTCCTAAAGATAATACATACATATATGTCTGAAATAAAACCCGCCGAAGTATCGGCAATTCTTAAGAAACAGCTATCCGACGTAGACATAGACGTCAAGTTGGAAGAGGTCGGCACCGTGCTTACCGTCGGTGACGGCATCGCCCGCGTCTACGGACTCAACAATGCTCAGAGTGGCGAACTTGTTGAGTTTGCCACCGGAGAGCAAGGCATCGTCCAGAATCTTGAGGAGGACAATGTCGGTATCGTCATGCTCGCCGAGTCGAACACCATCAACGAAGGCGACATCGTCAAACGCACCAAACGCATTGCCTCGGTGAAAGTGGGCGAGCAGCTGGTGGGGCGAGTCATCAATACGATTGGAGAGCCCATAGACGGCAAGGGTCCCATCGAGGGCGAGCTATACGATATGCCCATCGAGCGCAAGGCGCCCGGCGTCATCTACCGTCAGCCTGTCGAGCAGCCACTGCAGACCGGCATCAAGGCCATCGACTCGATGATTCCTATCGGACGCGGACAGCGTGAGCTCATCATCGGCGACCGCCAGACGGGCAAGACGGCCATAGCCATCGACACCATCATCAACCAGAAGAACTTTTATGATGCCGGCGACCCAGTCTACTGCATCTATGTGGCCTGTGGCCAGAAAGGCTCGACCGTTGCAAATCTGGTGAAAAATCTTGAGGAGAAAGGAGCTATGGACTATACCATCGTGGTTGCCGCCACAGCTTCCGACCCCGCAGCAATGCAATTCTATGCTCCATTTGCCGGAGCCGCCATCGGCGAATATTTCCGAGACACAGGACGCAACGCCCTGGTAATCTACGACGACTTGTCGAAACAGGCTGTGGCCTACCGTGAAGTCTCGTTGCTTCTGCGTCGCCCACCGGGACGAGAGGCGTATCCTGGCGACGTGTTCTACCTTCACTCGCGTCTGCTGGAACGTGCGGCCCGCATCATCCAGAGTGATGAAATAGCACGGCAGATGAACGACCTGCCGGCAGCGCTGAAAGACAAAGTGCGTGGTGGCGGTTCGCTGACAGCACTGCCAATCATTGAGACACAGGCAGGCGACGTCTCGGCATATATCCCGACCAACGTCATCTCGATTACCGACGGCCAGATATTCCTCGAGACGAACCTCTTCAACAGCGGTGTACGTCCTGCCATCAACGTAGGTATCTCGGTGTCGCGAGTGGGTGGAAAGGCGCAAATCAAATCTATGAAGAAGATTGCCGGAACGCTGAAACTTGACCAGGCACAATACCGTGAGCTGGAGGCATTCTCGAAATTCGGCAGTGACCTTGACGCCGCCACAAAGGCAGTGCTTGACAAGGGAGAGCGCAACGTTGAGATACTGAAACAGCCGCAATATACCCCCATGCCCGTTGAGGAGCAGGTGGCCATCATCTTCTGCGGTACGAACGGACTGATACAGAAAGTTCCTGTCGACAAAGTTCACAACTTCGAGACAGAGTACCTATTCTTCCTGCGTCAGAATCATCCGCAACTGCTCGCCAACCTCAAGGCAGGGAAACTGCTTGACGAAGACTTGCAGACAATGCGCAGTGTGGCCGCCGACCTTTCGAAAAAATACGAGAAATAGGCAAGCCAACAGCCTACAGCACAAACTATTATAATTCCGCGAATAATAACAGATAAATGGCAAACCTCAAAGAAGTCCGCACACGAATAGCATCGGTCAGCAGCACACAGCAGATAACGTCGGCCATGAAAATGGTCTCTGCCGCCAAGTTCCGAAGAGCCCAGAACGCCATTTTGGGCATGCGCCCCTATGCGGCACAGCTGGGAGCCATCATGGCAGATATTGATATAGAGGACGGTGTGCAGACTCCGTATCACGAGACAAGGGCTGTCAACAGAGTACTGCTGGTTGTAGTGACGTCGAACAAAGGGCTTTGTGGGGCATTCAATTCAAATGTCATCAAAGAGGCCAACGCGCGACTGAAGCACTACAAATCGCAGGACACAGTCCCCGAAGTGAAGATGATAACGCTTGGGAAAAGAGCCACCGAACTCTTTTCGAGGCTGAAGGAGCTGGTTGTCGAGAGCCATGACGACCTGCTCGACACGCCCACATTTGACAGTATATGCCTGCTGTGCGACAGCATCATGCAGAGCTTTTGCGACAAGACATACGACAAAGTTGAAATCATCTACAATCAGTTCAAGAATTCACTGACCCAGATTCTAAGCACCGAGCAGTTCCTGCCCGTGGTGACCAATGCAGCCGCCGCAGAGTCCGACCACAAGGATGCTGTGCGCAATGACTACATCTATGAGCCTGGCAAAGTGCAGATACTGAAAGAGATGGTGCCAATGACACTGCGTTCACAGTTCTATCGCATAATACTCGACTCGCTCGCCGCCGAGCACGGTGCGCGAATGACGGCGATGCAGAAGGCTACCGACAACGCCACAGAATTGCTGAAAGAGCTGCGCCTGTCGTACAACAAGGCACGTCAGGCGGCCATCACAAACGAGATCATTGAGATTGTGAGTGGGTCTGAAGCATTGAAAAGCTGACAAGAATCTATCGGAATACAAATCGAAACAAGCTGCCCAAAAAGCAGCTTGTTTTTTTATGGGTAGAAATGGCGATAGCGACTCGGCAAAGGGCAATATATCCGTATATTATGTTGTCAAAAACTGTTGTTTGAAAAAAAAAGTGTATTTTTGTATTTTATTATATACCAAAATATGGACACAATTATCATCTTAGACTTTGGTTCTCAATACACTCAGCTCATAGCACGTAAAGTGAGGGAGCTTAATATTTACTGCGAAATACATCCATACAACAAGATACCCGAGCTCGGGAAAGATGTGAAGGGTGTTGTTTTTTCCGGCAGCCCGTTTTCGTGCAATGCGGCCGACGCTCCGGTGCCCGACATGAGCAACATCAAAGGCAAACTGCCGTTGCTTGCCGTATGCTATGGAGCACAGTATCTTGCGAAATGGGGTGGCGGAAGCGTGCAGCAGTCCAAAATACGCGAATATGGACGAGCCAACCTGCAATGGATTGACACCACGTCGCCACTGATGAAAGGCATAAGCAAAGGATCGCAGGTGTGGATGAGCCACGGGGACACAATAGAGAGTGTACCTGCAAACTACCGTTGCATCTGCTCGACAGACAATGTGAAGTACGCTGGATACCAGATAGAAGGCGAAGAGACCTACGCCATACAATTCCATCCTGAGGTGCATCACTCTGTAGATGGACTACAGTTGTTGCGCAACTTTGTGGTGGACATTTGCCACTGTGACCAAAGCTGGACACCAGAGTCATTCATTGATATGACTGTCAAACAGATACGAGAGCAGGTAGGCGAAGACAAAGTCATATTGGGTCTTTCCGGCGGAGTGGATTCCACGGTGGCAGCCGTATTGCTCAACAGAGCCATTGGCCATAACCTCCACTGCATCTTTGTTGACAACGGCCTGTTGCGCAAGAACGAATTCGAAGATGTGCTGGAATCATACAAGGACATGGGTCTCAATGTGCGTGGCGTTGATGCCAAGGAGCGTTTCTACAGCATTCTGGCTGGCGTCACCGACCCTGAGAAGAAACGCAAAGGCATAGGCAAGACCTTCATCGACGTCTTTGACGATGCGTCGAAAGAGGTGACTGATGCCAAGTGGCTGGCGCAGGGCACAATATACCCTGATGTCATAGAGTCCAGCTCGGTGAAAGGGCCTTCACAGACCATCAAGTCGCACCATAATGTCGGCGGACTGCCCGACTATATGAAGCTGAAGCTGGTGGAGCCGTTGCGCAGCCTCTTCAAA